>Ga0335085_10000942_pt1 | contig 70076 bp, 69 predicted proteins | sample Lox_Sample_45_FD_206712 | JGI IMG/M metagenome (GOLD analysis project Ga0335085, IMG submission 206712) | Soil microbial communities from Loxahatchee National Wildlife Refuge, Florida, United States - Lox_Sample_4.5 | ecosystem: Environmental > Terrestrial > Soil > Wetlands | place: USA... | reverse complement strand
TGATCGGAGCGGCGTCAAGGGTCAAAATGAACGCCACAGCACGGCGCCCTTGACCCCGCCCCGATCACAAGGGGATTTCGCGCACCGTTTTCCCTTGACAGAGGTAGAAGCTGTCATACACGGGGCAATGCAGCCGCTAGCAGATTGCCAGTCGCCAATCGTCCTCAGTTGGAAGCGACCGGCTGCGGTGCCGCCAAAGATGGAATCGACGGGACTTATCAGAATTCCGGCATGCAAAAGAGGCAGGCGGCAGGCTCCGAGCCAGTAGCCAAGAGCTGCTTTTACGTCGGCGTTGCCGCCACCGTCACCGGCCGCGCCGCAATCGCCGGACGCAGCAGCTCCGCCGGCCACACATACACCGCCAGCCTCCGCGAATAGTGCAGCACCGGCTCCTGGTCGGGCAGCTCGATGCCCACCGCCGAGGCCAGGTCGTTGCGCTCAATCTCCGCCTCCGCATCTTCCAGAGGCCACGGCACATGGTGCAGGTTGGCGCGGATGGGTTGTCCCGCCCGGTTGGTGCTGAAGATGCACGGCCTTTCCGCAAAAAAGTACTCGAAGGTACCCGGCTGGATCTCCACCGTCTTGCGCGTCGGGCCCAATCCGCGATAGCGCGCCTTGAAAATCACGTCGGGCCGCGCGAACCGCCGGCGGCTGTAAAACGCGAACTCCCGCTCCGATCGCGGATCCAGGCGCATCTCAGCCAGCCGATACGGCAGATGGTACGCGGCGCGCGCCATGGCGACCGCCAGCAGGCTGCTTGAATCCACGCTGAAGCAATAAAACCCCGGTGAGCCCGTCATCCGGTCGCGGACGTAGGTGCGCAAATTCAGGTCAGGGAAGCGGCGCAACCCGGGAATCGCGGGAACTCCGCGAATCTTGATGCGATCGAGCCAGAACGGCACCGCCCCCAGCCAGGCCGATCCCTGGTAGGTGTCGGCTTCCAGCCATTCGGGGAGCATTGCCTCGAGCTTTGCCGCCGCAATCGGCCAGTGCGCGAAAAGCAAATCGTTCCAGCGCTGGGTCATCGCCCAGCGTCCCGGCGGCAACGGTCGCGGCTTGTGCGACGTCCGCACCAAAAACTCCCGCACCAAGAACTCCTTTGGGCGCTTTCGAGTCTTCCGGGCGGTTCCTCCAGGCGCCGATTCACCCTTTGGTGTTATGCCGTCCGGTACAGGGTGCCTCCGCGGCTACCCGCGGCTGCTCCCTTATGCCGTATTCTGTCCGCGAGACCATCCTCATGTCCAGTGAATCTTCGCTCCCGCCTAACGCCGCGAATCATACTGAGGTCTTCGCCGTCCATGGCGCAGACCCCGAGATCCTTGCTTACGCCATGGCCAAGTACTCGCGCTCGGCCCTTTCCATGCGCGAGTCCCTGGTAGAAATCAACTCACAGCGCGCCGAGCAATTCCTCAATACCTTCTACTTTCAGTACGGCCATCGTTCCATTGCCGACCTCGCTCATATCGCCTTCGCCATCGAGCGCCTCAGCCTCCTTGCCGCCATCGTTCTTGTCGACGAAACCCGCTGGGATGGGCAGGAACGCTCCACCCGCTATCAGAATTTCGCTCAATCGGGCTGGTACGTTCCCGATTTCGGCACCGATGCCGCCTCGGCGCAGCTTTACTCCGATACGATCGACAATCTTTTCGCCTCATATCAGCGCGCCGGGACCGCCGTTCTCCAACTCCTCCACCACCGCTTCAACCGCCCCGCAAGCCTCAAGCCCGAATCCTACGACCGCACTCTTCGCGCGCGCGCGTTCGATGTGGCCCGTTACCTGTTGCCGCTGGCCACCAACACGTCTCTCGGCCAAATTGTCAGCGCCCGCACGCTTGAAACACAAATCTCCCGGCTGCTCTCCCATCCCGCCCTGGAAATTCGCCTGTTGGGCATCAAGCTTCGCGAGGCCGCCGCGACCCCCGCGTGGAACCTCAACACCGCCGCCGCCCAGGCCTTCATCCAAAAGCTCTATTCGCTCTCCGATGAAGCCGCGTCGGGGCTGGCCATCGAGGCCTCCGCTCTGTTCACGCGCGAGGTCCGCACTGCTCCTACTCTCGTGAAATACGCGCAGCCCAGCGAATTTCTCATCAAGACCCGCGGCGAACTTGCCCAGGCAGCCGCGGAGTTTCTCAAGGACATTCCCATCGCCATGGCTCCGCTCGTCGACCTTGTGGAGCGCACCGAAACTCTCGAAGTCGAGCTCGCCAGCACGCTTCTTTACTCCGCCAGCCACCACCCCTACCGCCAGATTCGCGATCTGGTCGCTCACTTGCCCGCCAATCGCGTGGCTGAGATTATCGATCTCGGAATTCGTCACCGGGGACGGCACGACGAAGCGCTCCGCGCCTTCCACGCCGGGGCGGCCCTCCGCTTCGACATCCTCATGGACATCGGCGGCTTCCGCGACATGCACCGCCATCGCCGTTGCACGCAAATCATCCAGGATTTCACTACGTTGCATGGCTATGAGACTCCGCGCTCCGGCGATCTGCCGGCCGAGATCGACATCCTCTCCGAATCGGGCGCGCTCAACGACTACTGCACTGCAATCGATGCCGCGCACCAGGCATCGGCTCAACTCGCAGCCGGCCGCGGGACCGAAGCCGCGCAATCCGCCAACTATCTGCTGCCGCTCGCCACGCGCATCCGGGCGCTTTTCAAAATGGATTTCGCCGAAGCGCAGTACATCACCGAACTACGCTCTGCGCCGGCTGGTCACTTCAGCTACCGCCGCGTCGCCTGGGAGATGTTCCTCAAACTTCAGAAGCAATATCCCTTGCTCGCTCGCAACTTCCACGTTACCGACTTCACGCAGCCCATCGATATTCTTGAGCGATAGAGGCTTGGTTGCGCAATTCCTTTTGCGTGCGGTAGCGAATGAATCGATTGTGATTGGGATCTTTTCCGCCACGAATTCTGTTGCCTACGTTGCAAAGTTGCGCGCATCATGGCTTCATGCCCCACACTGCACGACTCGCCAAATTCAACATCATTGGTTTTGCCACCATCGTCGATGTCGAACGCGCCAAAGCCTTCTATCGCGATACGCTCGGCCTGACTCTGCTCTCCGAAGAGCCGCCTTTCGCGCTCGTCTTTGATGCCAACGGCATCATGATCCGGCTTGGTATGGCAAAGGAATTCACGCCGGCGCGCGGCACGGTGCTCGGCTGGCAGGTCCCCAACATCGTGGCCGCCGTAAAGGAACTGCAGGAGGCCGGCGTTCGCTTTGAACAGTACAACTTGGCCTGGATGAAACAGGACGAGCTCGGTATCTGGACCACACCCACCGGCGCGCGCGTCGCCTGGTTCAAAGACCCGGATGGAAATACCCTGAGCCTCTCCGAACATCCCGAACTGAAGAATTGACGCTCGCAATTAGAGCAATGGCCTGCACAGCGTGGTTCCTGATCCTTAATCTCCGCCCTTACTGGCTCACCGTCGCCGTCCAACTCCCCGGCGGCGAGCATGCGCCCTGCGACTGCCCATTCTTCACCTGGTTGCCCGCCAGCTTGCCGCTGCGCATGCAGTCCTGCTCAAGGATCATCACGATGTTGTCGTTTGACACCATGATCTTCACGCTCGTGCCCGCCTGGTTTTCAAATACGGGCGCGCCGTCGTCGTTGGAGCCGGTTGACGTGTAGCTCTCCGTGGCGCCATTCGCAAACACCAGATGCCACGCCTTGCCCGAACGTTGCATGAATGCCTGCGCCGCCTTCATCTCGGTCGCCCGGGTCTGTGCGTCCTGTTCCTGCTGCTCCGCGTCGGTCAGCTCAATCACGATCCAGGTCGAAGCCGTCCCACCGGGCGTGTGGACCGTCAACGTGCATTGGCTGTCCTTGTCTTCGGTCTTGCGGATCCCTTTAATCTTCATCTTGATTTCGTTGTCCGACACGACGGTAGTTGAGACTACGCTGCATTGCTCGCCGCTCGTCATGTGGGCGCCCGTCAGGTGAAAGCCGGGCAGCGTCACCTCGGTCGTCGCATCGTTCGGGATGGAACTCGGCTGGACCCCGCCCGCATGCAGGTCGGGCGCTGGAGGCTTCGCCGACTTCTCGGCGGCTTGCGCAATGCCGGCGCAGGGTAAAAGAAACACGATCATCAATGCCGCGCATACGGCAACACGCCTGATTGCCCGCATAAGCTCGTTTTTCCTTTTCGTGATTTCAGGGGTGCCCCGGGGAACTTTGCTGAGTATATCTCAGGTGTGCTGCCGCCGGCTTTCATTTGTTCCGGCTCAACGAGCCCCAGCTGACACCCGGTTTCGTTCTAGGCGCCCGCGCTCTCTACAATCGAGACGTCGAGGTTCTCCATGCCGGCTTCCCGCTCTGTTGGCAGCATCCAGTCGCTCATCGACCGCCGCACCTTCGTCAAATCCGCAGCCGCTGCCGCCGCTGCGCAACAGTTTCTCAGCCCAACCCTTGTCGCACAGCGTGCTTCAAATAACGGCATGATCTATCGCACCCTCGGCCGCACCGGCCAGCGCGTCTCTGCCATCGGCCTCGGCGGATTTCATATCGGCCGTCCCACGATCACTGAGCCCGACGCGATACAGCTCGTCCGTCAAGCCATCGACCGCGGCATTAACTTCATGGACAACTGCTGGGACTACAACGGCGGCGAGAGCGAAATCCGCATGGGCAAGGCCCTCGCCGGCGGCTATCGCGACCGCGTGTTCCTCATGACCAAGATCGATGGCCGCACCCGCGAAGCCGCCGCGCAGCAGATTGACGAGTCGCTCAAGCGCCTGCAAACCGATCACGTCGACCTGATGCAATTTCACGAAGTCATCCGGCTTGAAGATCCCGACCGCATCTTTGCCGAAGGGGGCGCCATGGAAGCCATGCTCTCCGCGAAGCAGGCCGGCAAGGTGCGCTTCATCGGCTTCACAGGACATAAAGACCCCTACGTGCACCTGCGCATGCTCGACGAAGCCCGCGCGCACGACTTTCACTTCGACGCCGTGCAAATGCCGCTCAACGTCATGGACGCGCATTTCCGCAGCTTTACGCACGAAGTGCTTCCTGTGCTCAACCGCGAAGGCATCGCGCCCCTCGGCATGAAATGCTTTGGCGATCACTTCATCCTCGATTCGAATACCATCAAGCCCATCGAGGCATTGCATTATTGCCTCAACCTGCCCATCGCCGTGCAGATCACGGGCATTGACAACCCGCAAATACTCGACCAGGCCTTTGAGGCCACGCGCACCTTCAAACCGCTCACCGCAGCCGAGGTTGCAAGTATTCTGAATCGCACCCGCGTGGCCGCGCACGACGGCAAGTACGAGCTCTATAAAACCACCGCGCATTTTGACGGCACCGCGCATCGTCCCCAGATGCTCGGCTGATTCCCACTGACACTGACTACTCTGGAGGCAGAATGAAGATCGATTTTTCCGGCAACGTCGTCCTGGTAGCCGGCGGCACCGGCGGTCTGGGCCGCGCCGTCAGCCTTGCGTTCCTTGCTGAAGGCGCAAAGGTCGCAGTCACCTATCGCAAACCGGATGAATTCGCTGCACTGCAAAGCGCCGCCGGCGCAAATGCCGCCGCACTCGAGGGGCACTCCGTCGATGTCACTGACGAACATGCCATAGCCGAACTCATCGCCCGCACCCTCGCCCGCCACGGCAAGATCGATGCCGTCGTCAATGCCATCGGCGGCTATGCCGGCGGCATCAAGCTCTGGGATCTGGAAACAAAAACTCTCGATGCCATGCTCGCGCTCAACCTTCGCTCAGGATTTACGCTGGCGCGCGCGGCCATTCCGGCCATGCTCAAGCAGCGCCACGGATCCATCGTGAATGTCGCCGCCAAGGCCGCCTTCGATCACGCGTCGGGCGCCGCCGCCTATGCTGCCTCGAAGGCCGCCGCCGTTGCCATGATGGACTCGCTCGCGGCCGATGCCAAGGGCACCGGGGTGCGCGTTAACTCGGTATTGCCCAGCATCATCGACACCGCGGCCAATCGCAACGCCATGCCCAATGCCGACTTTGCATCGTGGCCCAAGCCGGAAGACATCGCGCAAGTCATCCTGTTTCTTTCCAGCGACAACGCCCGCACTATTCACGGCGCCGCCATCCCCGTCTACGGCAACAACTGAGCGGTAAGCAAAGCTAAACGAACGCATCGCCATCCATTGCCTGAAAAACGTGAAGGTGTCCTCCGCCGCTCTTTTTCAATTTATCCATCACCTTGTTGAATACATCGTCCGGCAAAACGATGCACCCGTCGCTCCCTTTGTCCCCCTGCGAGTGAATCAAGAATCCTCCCCGTCCATTGGGAAGCGTGAACCGCGGTTCGAGGATACAAACAACCTTCTTGAACTTTTTGTGCGGTCCTGGCGCTCCAACGATCCAGGGACCTGGAGGAATCGGGCCGCCACGCACATGCTTGTTCTCGATTGCTTTCAGTCCGTACATATAAGGATTGTTCATGCTCTCGGTAATAGGAAGCTTCTTTGCGCCGCCGCCCCCGCCGCTCCAGGCAGTCACCACCAATTCTTCTCGCTCAAAGGTCCCGGCCAGCACCCCTTCGAAAATGTAGTAAGTAAGATAGGCGGTGCCTGGCGCGGCCTTCATTGTCTTCGCGTGATTCAGACGGTGCTGGTGCAAGGCCTTAATCTCGACGCTCATGCGAATGGACCTCCGCGCGATCGAATCAGCCTGAGGCGGGAGAGATTTCCCACTATCCAATGGGGTAGATTGGCTTCGGGGAAGCGTTGGACCGCAGGTTGCACTCTAATATGCCGATCACCGAACCAGCTGGTCAAGGGAAAAACTGGCTCCATGGCAAATCTTATGCGGCGCATACCGCGCCTGTGCCATGCTCACAGCGCGCATGTTACACCCGACCGTGACTGCAGTCACAGCGCCTCATTTCTGAACGGATCGACCATCGATGCGGTATTCGGATGCCGCCCTGCTGATCTCTATCCTCCGCCGGCCCCGTCGGCATCCCGCCAAGGAGAGATTGCATGGCTACCGTTCTCGATAAGAAAGCCGACCTGGCTGGCCCGGGTATCGGCGACTACAACGAACTCGAAAAGATTCTCCCTCAGGACTATCGCTCCCTGCTTACGCCAAAAGAGACGCAACAGGCCATCTTTCACGTGAAGCGCTATATCGAAGACAACCTCTGCAAACAACTCAATCTCATGATGGTCGAGGTCCCGCTCATCGTCGACGTGGAAAGCGGCGTCAACGATATGCTCGATCGCGATGGCTCGCGCACGCCCATCCAGTTCCACATCTCCAACGATCGCAACCTCCACCCCATCGACGCCCAGGTGGTTCAGGCCGCCACCAAGTGGAAGAGAGTCGCCCTCGAACAGTTTGATTGCGGAGTCGGCGAAGGCATCTGCACCGACATGCGTGCTGTGCGCAAAGACTATTTCCTCGATCACGACCACTCCGCCTACGTGGACCAGTGGGATTGGGAGCGCGTGATGATCACCGCGCAGCGCAACCTCGGCTTCCTCAAAGAAGTTGTCGGCAAGATCTGGAAGGTAATCGTCGGCGCCGAGAAATTCGCGCAAACTCTCTTCCCGCAGCTCAAAGACCCACGCTACCCCAACCTGCCCGAAGAGTTAACTTTCCTGCACGCCGAAGAGATCCTCGACATGTACCCCACGCTGCCGCGCAAGCAGCGCGAAACCGCGATCCTGCAAGAATTTCCCGCTATTTTCATCATTGGCATCGGGTGGCCGCTCAAAGACGGCTACCCGCACGAAATGCGCGCCGCCGATTACGACGACTGGGTCACCGACACCAGCGCCGAAACCGGCAGGAACACGCATGGACTGAACGGCGACATCCTGGTATGGAATCCTGTGACGAAACGCCGCCACGAGCTCACATCCATGGGCATCCGGGTTACGGCGGAAACACTGCGCAAGCAACTTGAAATGTCGAACCAGCTCGATTTCCTGCGCTTGCCCTACCACAAGGCGATTCTCAATCACGAGATCCCGCTCTCGGTCGGCGGCGGTATCGGCCAGTCGCGCACCTTGATGCTTCTGCTGCGTAAGGCCCACCTGGGCGAAGTCAGCGTCACGGTCTGGCCCAAAATCCTCAAGGAGATGTGCATCAAGAAGAACATTGTGGTCCTCGAGTAAGGCGTGGCAGAAAACTATTGGCAGCCCCAGGTCTCGCTGCTGAGACCTGGGACCTCCAAAAACAGTTCCTTGTTGCCCCTTCCATTCCGCGGCTTCGTGCGGAAAGAGTGGGAGACCACGAATCTCATTCTGCCGTTTTCAGTCGAACCTGACCTGCCCTAAACGTGCCCCGAGCGCCAGGGGCGTTTACGCAGCCGCGCCGGCCGCATCGTTTTGAACCCCTCGCGCATCCAATGAGCGCATCCAACTAAATCGGAGCGCAGCTCGTGACTGGGCCGGTTGGAAAAACGGGTCGGCCATGCGGCGCAAGCCTCGATTGGAGGGATGAACAACATGCCCATCATTCGCAGTTGCCCGTCATGCGGCAAGCAGAATCGGATTCCAGCGAAGCACATGGCCGACATCGGCCGGTGCGGCGCGTGCAAGGCGTCTCTCCAGCCCATGGCCGAACCTATAGTGGTCGGCCCCGGAGAATTCGACGAGATTGTTCGCGAGAGCAAGGTCCCCGTTCTCGTCGATTTCTGGGCGTCGTGGTGCGGGCCGTGCCGCATGGCAGCGCCTCATGTCGCGCAGGTCGCGCGCGATCTGGCCGGCCGCGCGGTCGTGCTCAAAGTCGATACGGAACAGTACCCCGACCTCGCTGCGCGATACCAGGTGCAGAGCATTCCTAATTTTGCTGTCTTTTCCGGTGGAGAGCTCACCTTTCAGCAACCGGGCCTTGTGGACGCGGCCACGATGAAGACGTGGCTCACACCCGCGGACTAGTCGCTGCGCCGGCAGTCGCTTTTCAAATAAGGATTGCCGATGCTGCACAGGTTCTGCGCGCTTCGCGCCGGATCGGGCATCGATATACTCTCACCATCATGTCCAACGCATCCCAGCCGGTTGCAGAAATCGCGCCGGGCGAAGTTACGCTCGCGCCTCCCAGGAGCGACGAAGCCGCGTTCTCTCCAGCCTCAGGCTCGAAGCGTCTGCGCTGGTTCGAGCTTTCGCTTGTGCTCATGATTGCCTTTGGCGATTCCCTTGCAACCGGTCTATACCTCTATGCCAAGGGCAGGCCAACCGGATATCCGGGAACCTACGGGCCCCTCATTGGACTCATTCACGAAGCAGTAGCGCTTCTCCTGCTGGGCTACGTTCTGTACCGCCGCGGCCTCCGGTTTCGCGACATCGGCCTCCGCTGGTCGATAAGCGATCTCTGGACCGGACCGCTCGTAACAGTCGTTTCGTTTCTGGCCTACTTTGCGGGCCGCATCCTGATCCACATGACCTGGCACGCCATCTTTGGGTCAGCTGGGCGCGGCCTCACCGCAGCAGAGGCCTTCGGGTTTGTCTCCTACTCAGCCATTCCGCTTTTTCTTCTGAACCCGTTCTTTGAGGAACTCATCGTTCGCGCCTACCTCATGACCGAAATCCGCGACCTCACAGGCTCATCGCTTCTATCCATTCTGGTGAGCGTGGTCATTCAGTCTTCTTATCATCTCTACTATGGCTGGCAGGGAGCTCTTTCGCTGGCTTTCCAGTTCCTCGTGTTTTCCATCTTCTATGCGCGTTCGCGACGCATCACTCCCGTCATCATCGCACACGCGTTCTTTGACATCATCGGCCTGGTCCAGCTTTGGTAGCCCGAGCTTTCGGCTTGCGCCTCACTCCGCCACCGCAAACCGGCACACATTCACGCTGATCGGCGCCACCGCCAGCGTGTTCGCCGCATCGCCCATCGCCGATTCTTTCACTTCTACCTGTGGCGGCTGTCCTACGCGATTCGCCGCGCAATCGTGTCGGGCCCGAGCCCTTCTACGATAAACATGCCCCACTCGTACTTCGACACGGGCGCCGCCGTCTGCTGCGCGTCAATGCTTACCGTGATCCGATCCGGGGCATTCGGTCCCACTGCACCCGCGCACCCCAACCAAATCGCTGCCGCAGCAACCATCGCGATTCGCACCTTCATGCGTCGCCTCCGCCGTTCAACGAACCGTCCTAATCCAAGGGCACTTTCAGCGAACATGCACCCAATGCGATGCGGCACGCTTTAGAATTGTTTCTGGCTGCGTGACAGGAGCAGAAATCTTCGGCCGACGAGATTCGAAAATCTGCAGCAACGGCATAGGAGAAAAAGCGATGGAGATCAAACGCAGCGGCTCTCAGGCTTCGACGAAAGGGCCATCCGACTGGTTCACCGGGACGGTTCGCATCGATCCCCTGATGGCCGCGCCCGATCCCGCGCGCGTGCAATGCGCCAATGTCACCTTCGAGCCGGGAGCGCGTACCGCATGGCACACGCATCCGCTCGGACAGACGCTCATCGTCACCTCCGGCTGCGGACGCGCGCAGCGCTGGGGCGGGCCCGTCGAAGAGATTCGCCCCGGAGATGTCGTCTGGTTCGCGCCCGGCGAGAAACATTGGCACGGCGCCGCGCCCACTACGGCCATGACCCACATCGCCTTGCAGGAACGCCTCGATGGCAAGGCCGTTGACTGGCTCGAACATGTGTCCGACGAACAGTACGGCCAATAACCCTCGATTTGCTCGAAGCTAGAAGCTGCTCCAGCGTGCGAAAATCAAATTTTGCATACGCAGTCCAGCTTCCGGCTGCTTGTGGTGCGCCTCGGCGCCATGGGCGATATTCTCCACGCGCTGCCTGCTGTCACAGCGCTCCGCCAAATCCATCCCTTCTGGCAAATCGGGTGGGTCGTCGATCCGCGCTGGCAACCCCTGCTCTCTGCCACAGCCGGTACGGCGGAGTCAGCGCCAATCCCTCAGCGAAACGCAGTCGCACCAATCCTTGCGCGCACCGCCGCTATGCCGGTTGTCGATCATCTTCACCTGGCGCACCCACGCCAGTGGAAGCGCCACCCCCTGAGCCGCAAGACCATCCGCGAAATCCAATCTCTCCGCCGCGAACTCCGCGCCGCCGATTACGATGCTGTCATCGATTTCCAGGGCGCCATTCGCTCCGCTGTCATCGCCCATTTTTCCGGATGCCGCCGCCGTATCGGCGAAGCGCAACCCCGCGAATGGCCCGCGCAATGGTTCTTTACCGACCGCGTGATTACCAAAGGCGCCCACGTCATCGAGCAGGACATCGAGCTCGCCTCCACCATCGCCGCCGACGAACTCGGGCCGGTCGACGCGCTTCTTCCTGTCGACCCCGATGCCGAGCGCTGGTGCGATGCCTGGCTCGCCGCGACCTCTCCCGGCCCGACACGCCCCATTGCGCTCATCGCTCCCGGAGCAGGCTGGGGAGCCAAGCGCTGGCCGCCCGAGCGCTATGCCGTTGTCGCGCGTGGCCTCGCCGATCGCGGCATTCACGTCCTCGCCAACTCCGGCCCCGGCGAAGAAGCCCTGGCTGCGCCCATCGTTGCCACCGGCGCCGCCGTTCCGCTTTCCGTTTCTCTGCCGCAACTCATCGCGCTCACGCGCCGGATAACTTTATGCATCGGCGGCGACACCGGCCCGCTGCATCTCGCCAGTGCCCTCAGGCGGTTCGTCGTCGGCATCTACGGGCCAACCGATCCCAGCCGGAACGGCCCCTTCGGCACGCGCGCCCGCGTCCTGCGCAGCCCAGGCAGTCAGCGCGACCATACGCGCCGCTCCGCGCCCGATCCCGGCCTGCTCACCATCACGCCCGACGACGTGCTGCGCGCCGCCGACGAACTGCTCGCCGAGGACAAGACATCATGACGCGGGTCATGTGCACAATATGGGTGTGCCCCATCCTTTTTGCGCTCTATGCGAAAAGAGCCGGAAGTCGCGAGGCGGGCGCCGCATGAATCCCACGAATCCAATAGCCCGCTCCACGCAGTGGTCCTGGCAGAAAGTGGCCCGCCGCATCCGCGTGCCCCTCGGATTTCTCGCCGCCGTCGTCTTTCTCGTCACCATCGCGCGGCATGTGCCAAACTTCTCTGCCGTCGCATGGAGCCTCGCGCTGGTCCTACCCGGCCTTGCCCTGCGCGCCGCCGCTTCCGGCACCGTGAAAAAGAATCAGGAGCTCACGGTTTCGGGCCCTTATGCCTTCACCCGCAATCCGCTCTACCTCGGCTCATCGCTCATCGCCGCCGGATTCGCTCTCGCCGCTCTCAGTTGGCCGCTCACGTTGCTCCTCGCCATCGGATTCGTCGTCATCTACATCCCGGTCGTCGCCTCCGAAGAGAAATTCCTCCGCGCTACTTTTCCCGGCTTCGACGCCTACTGCAGCCTCGTGCCGCGCTTTTTGCCTCGCCTCACGCCCGCTAAAATCCCGTCCGCCAATGTTTCGTCCCCCCTTTCCCAGCCAGTTACCCCGGGTACATCCGGGGGCTTCTCTCTGCGTCTCTATCTCCAACACCGCGAGTACAATGCTGCAATAGGGGCCGTACTGCTTTACCTGAGCCTGCTCTTTCTGCACCCTGTGCTCCAGCACTTTCTGCCCGGAGTGCGATGAGCGCAATTCGTGGCCATGAAGTCCAACATGTTGGATCTGTTGAGATTCCCGGGCCAGGTCAATCCCTAAGGAGCCGTGCCGAACATTGAAGACACGCGCGCACGCAGCCAGCCTCTTCTGTGCCATTGCCCTCGCCGCCACTGCGCTCGGCCAGGACCCCGGCGCCCTGCTTCCGCCCCGTGCCGGCTACAGCTTTCCGCAGCGCCAAACCCTCACCTACGCTGTCGACTGGCGCGTCTTTCCCGCCGGCTCCGCAGTCATCCACTTTGAGCAGGCCGGCGACCGCGAACGCATCATCGCCTCCGCCTACACCAGTGGCGCCATCAACCTCATCTTTCACGTCACTGACAACTTCCAGTCCGACTTCGACCGCAACAAGGGCTGCTCTTACGACTTCGACAAGCAAACCGTCGAAGGCCGCCGCCAGATCAACTCCACCCTCCACCTCGACTACGCCAACTCCCAGTCCGTCCTCGATGAAAAGAACCAGATCAACGGCCAGGTGAAGCACATTGTCTCGCCCATCAAAAGCTGCCTCACCGATCTGCTCAGCGGCATCTTCTACCCGTCCTCGCAGCAGCTCGTCGTGGGGCACAATTTCGTTCTTCCCGTAGCCGACTCTACGCGCACAGTTCTTGTCACCATGAAGGTTGAAGGCCGCGAAGACATCAAAACTTCTCTTGGCACCTTCAAAACCATTCGCGTGCATCCCACCGCCGACGCCGGCGTCGTTAAAAATCGCGGCGACATCTGGATCTGGTACACCGACGACGAGCGCCACCTCCCCGTGCAGATGCGTGCCCGGCTCTTCTGGGGGACCATCACCTTCCGCCTGACCGGCGACGAATACAAATAGCCCCGCCTCCCTCGCCCCGGCGCAAGCCTCGGATCCGCTTCAGGCCTCACATCCCAAGCCCCTGATAGGGGCAAAAGAAGCTCCTCCGGTGTAAACTTCTTCTTCACTTCTTCGAGCGTTACGCTCTGTATCAGGGAGTGTTTTCATGCGCCTTACGGTTTTGTCCGCCATTGTTTTTTCCATCGCAGCCACGTCCTTTTCGCAGCCCGGAAATCAATCCATGCCCGCCGCCAAGCGGCCCATGACCTTCGAAGACATGATGCAGATGAAGCGCCTGGGCGACACTGCCGTCTCGCCTGACGGCAAATGGCTGGCCTACTCCGTCACCACCGTCGATCTGGCGAAAAACACCAAAACGCCGGAGCTGTGGCTGCAGAGGATCAAAGGCGGCGACCCCATCAAGATCGCCGTCGCGCAGCCGGGCGACTCCGGTGTGCAATTTTCACCCGACGGCAAGAGTATTCTCTTCATCTCCAGCCGCTCCGGCGATACGCAACAGGTATGGATCGCCGGCTTCGATCCTGAAACGGGCGCGACCTCCGATGCCGTCAATCCGCCCATTGAACGGCTGATTCGCTCCAGCAAAACCAAGAACCCGCCGCATTATGAGCTCGACGAAGACAACGCGCGCTGGTCGCCTGACGGCAAATCGATCGTCTTCACCGCAGGCGTCTATCCCGATTGCCCCGCGATCACGCCGGATAACGCCGAAGGCGCCAGGTGCACTGTGGAACGCGACCGCGCCGCGGCCGACAGCAAAGTCAAGGCGCTGATCTTCACGCATCTGCTCTATCGCCACTGGAACCACTACACCGGCGACAAGCGCACGCACCTGTTCCTGATGGATGTGGCAAGCGGCGCAATGCGCGACCTCAATCCCGGCGAAACGCACGACGTTCCCCCCGACTACCCCACCGAGCCACTGGGTTGCGGCTGCGCCATCTCGCCCGATTCGAAGGAACTGGCCTTTACCGAGAAGCTCGTCGACGATCCCGCCGTCTCCACCAACTCCGACATCTTCACTCTCGACCTCACCGATCCCGCGGCCAAACCGGTCAAGGTCAGTACTTCGCCGGGCGGCGACTTCTCTCCCGCCTACTCGCCTGACGGCAAATACCTGGCGTGGCGCAGCCAGGAGCGGGCGGGCTACGAGGCCGACAAGTTTCGGCTGATGTTGTTCGATCGCACGGCGAAAACGATCAAAGATCTGCTGCCGAATTTCGATAGGTGGGTCGATGAGTTTGTATGGGGACCGATGGAATCTTATTCGATTTACTTCACAGCTGAAAACCATGGCACATCACCAATCTTTTCGATCGATATTGACGCCTCAAGTCGCGAACCTTACGATCATGTTTGGCAGTTGACCGATGACGGGGAATACTCAGATTTGCGCCCCTCAAATAACGCCGCGGAACTGCTTGCAAGTCGAATGGGTGTCACCCAACCGAGCGAAGTGGTAGCGCTCAACTCGAAGTGGGTCGGGCACACGCTCGACAGTACAGTGGTAGCGTGGCCTAAGGGCGAGCCCAAGCCGGAGATTCTTGGAACCGAATCACCCCTGGAACAAAGACGGCTTACCTACCTCAACGACGCCCTCCTCGCCCAACTCGATCTGCCGAAGATGGAATCCTTCTGGTTCACCGCCAAAGACGGCACCAAACTCGAAGGCTTCCTCATCCGCCCGCCCGGCTTCGACCCGGCAAAGAAATACCCCGTCAAATTCCTCATCCACGGCGGGCCGCAGGGCAATTGGGGCGACTCCTGGTCCTACCGCTGGAACGCTGAGCTCTTCGCCGCCAATGGCTACGTAGTCGTCATGATCAATCCGCGCGGATCCACCGGCTACGGGCAGGCCATCGTTGACGGCGTGAACGGCGACTGGGGCGGCAAGCCCTTCACCGACCTGATGACCGGCCTCGACTACGCCGAGCAGCATTATCCCTTCATCGACAAGGACCGCGAGTGCGCGCTCGGCGCCAGCTACGGCGGCTACATGGCCAACTGGATCCTCGGCCACACCAACCGCTTCAAGTGCATCGTCTCGCACGACGGCATGTTCAACGCCGAATCCGCCTTCGGCAGCACCGAAGAAGACTGGTTCAACATCTGGGAGTTTAAGGGCCACCCCTGGGACTACTACGGCAAGCCCGATTACCAAAATCCCTTCCGCAAATGGTCGCCATCTCTCTACGCCAAAAACTTTAAGACACCGACGCTTGTGGTTCATGGGCAGCTTGACTACCGGCTCGACGTGAGCGAAGGCTTCCAACTCTTCGACACGCTGCAAATGCTCGGCGTGCCCAGCAAAATGCTCTACTTCCCAGACGAGGGCCACTGGGTGCTCAAGCCGCAGGACTCGCAGCTCTGGTACAAAACCGTCAACGGCTGGGTGGATGAATGGACGGGTAAATCAGCTACTAGCCACTAGCTTCTAGCGACTAGCCAACGGTACCGGGCATCGCAGGTCTCTGAAGGAGACCTGCGATGCCCCAACTAACAAATGCAGTTCCTCGAAATTCAAAACAAGCTCTGCCCTCAGCAGAACAAACTAGAAGCTAGGAGCTAGAAGCTGTCCTTCCATTCCAAACCCGCAAACAAGGCCCCGCTCAGTGAGCCCGCGCTCTACGACTACGCCGTCAAAGCCCTTGGCCGGCACATGCGCACCGAATCCGAATTGCGCCGGCTATTGCACGATCGCGCCGCGCCCGGCCCCGGCGGCGAAGCGGCCATCCGATCCGTTCTCACTCGACTGAAAGAGCACGGCTACCTCAACGATTCCGACTACGCCGAAACCTACGCCCGGCTGCGTCAGGAAAACGAAAAATTCGGCGCGCGCCGCATCCGCCAGGATCTAAGGCAAAAGGGAATCCGCTCCGACCTGATTGAAAAAACTCTCGAAGCGCGCTCCGGCTCGACCAACGAAGAAGCCCTCGCGCGCCAGCACCTGGAGCGTAAGCGCATCGCCAAGCCGGCGAATGAAAAAGAGACCGCCCGCGTCATGCGCCGCCTCGTCGCCGCCGGTTTTTCCACCGGCGTTATCTACAAAATCCTTCGCCAGTGGGACGTTCCCGGCGAATCGCTCGCTGCGCTTGATCAACTCGGAGAAAACCCGAGCGAGGAGTAGCGCGGTCAGCGGTTCTTCGAATTGCCCAGCGGCTTTGTGGCATCTGCCGCGATCGCCTCGCGAATCCTGGCCTCTGGCGCCGCCGCGTCAAATTCAATTCCGCGGTCCGTTCGCCGCACGCCCAGGTCGCTCCACATCTTGTCCAAATCCACCGTTATCGGCGCATCCTTCCACTTTGCATACAAATCCGTCAGCACGTGCGTTCCCGTCGCGCGATCGCCCTCGGCAAAGGTCTTCTCAATCGTCCAGTCCTGGTCGATCGTTCCGCCAGCATCGGCAATGCCGCGCAGCGCATCCTCGAGCCCTTTGCGATTGTCCGTCTCGCGGCGTATCTCCACGTCGGCCACAAGACAAAAAAGCGCGCCGCCCCAATAGGTGCGTCCCCACGTGTGCGTATGATCGAGCCCTTCATCGCCGGGGCCCGGCTCGCCCTGGTGCATGTCGCGCACCATGTCGCCCCAGACCTTCTCCGCTCTCAACTCGCCCGTCTTCACGCGCGCCAGCGGCTCCACGTACGTTGCCAGTCCTTCCTCGATCCAGTGGTGCTCGCGCTCCTGCGAAGGAAATGTCATGTGCACCAGTTCGTGCGTGGTCACCCAATCGTCGTCGAGGTCGGCCTGCGTGGTGTGCTCGCCTACGCGCAACCGCGTGAATCCCTGAAAGCCGCCAACGTCGCCCCACGTCGTCCCTTGCGGCGCGCCCCCGCGATTCGCCACCGGAACCACCAGCACCCGCGCGCGGCTCAGCGGAAACCTGCCGTAGTAGGCGACAATCGCCGCGGCCGCCTTCCTGATGTGCGCAAGAATCGCGTCTTTGGGCAGATCGAGCGGGCCTTCTGCGAAGTCCACCTCCAACGTGCCGCTGCCAACATGGATCACATCGGTTTCGGCAATCGCCATGTTTCGTGATCCCGGCGCTTGCGCAGGCGCAGCGCCGCCTTGAACCGCGAGCGCCAACGCGCCAGTCAATAAGGTGGGCATCATCAACGTGCGTACGCGACCGGCCATTCAACCCTCATGCAGGTTGGACGGATGATCAGGCCTTTGAGGCGAGAATATCCAGCATTTCAAGCTGCGGCGGTTTGGCGAGCAACTCGCCGGCTTTGGCCATCAGCGCTTTGGCTATTGGGCCTGAAAGATGCGCCTGCCGCCCCGCGTCGTCCTTGAAAGTGTCGAAAATGCCGAACCTCGTTGGGCTCAGTTTCACCGCATACCATGTGGTGGTTGCAGGTTCGCCGGCGGCCAGCGGCTGGGCCGATTTCAGAAAGGCTTCAAGTTCCTGTTCCTTGCCGGGCTTCGCCTCGAGCAAGGCAAGTATCGCTCGTGTGTCCATTCGATCCTCCGTAGGGTTTCATCCAGATTGGATGACTTTGCGTGTGCCGAAGTTACTTCCGCGCAGCAGCCCGTTACACTAAAAGAGCCATGCAATTTCGCTCGGGAAATGAGATACGCGAGCTGTTTCTGCGCTTCTTTGAGTCGAAGGGGCACCGCCGTGCGCACTCTTCCTCGCTGGTGCCCGCCAACGACCCCACGCTCCTGTTCACCAACGCGGGCATGAACCAGTTCAAGGATCTCTTCCTTGGCGCAGAAAAACGCGACTACGCGCGGGCAACGACCTCGCAGAAATGCGTGCGCGCCGGCGGCAAGCACAACGATCTCGAAAACGTCGGCTTCACCCGCCGCCACCACACCTTTTTTGAGATGTTGGGCAACTTCAGCTTCGGCGACTACTTCAAGCGCGACGCCATCCGCTTCGCGTGGGAGCTCGTGACCGATGAGAAGTGGATGGGCATCCCCAAAGACCGCCTCTACGTCACCATCTTTGAAGGCTCGCCCGAATTTGGCGTCCCTCGCGACGACGAGGCCGAGCAGTACTGGCTTGAGGTCGGAGTGCCCAAAGAGCGCATCGGCGAATACGGCCTGAAAGACAACTTCTGGCAGATGGGCGAGACCGGCCCCTGCGGCCCGTGTTCCGAAATCTTCTACGACATGGGCCTCGAAGCCGCCGAGACTCCCGGCGTCGATCTGCCCTTTGGAAAAGACGACGCCCGCTACGTCGAAATCTGGAATCTCGTTTTCATGCAGTTCGACCGGTCCGCCGTGACCGACGCCGCCGGCAAGTCAGCCTACAAGCTCACTGCTCTTCCCAAGCCCTCCATCGACACCGGCATGGGCCTTGAGCGTGTCGCCGCGGTGCTGCAAGGCAAGGTCAGCAACTTCGAGACGGATCTGTTCACGCCGCTCATTGCCCGTGCTGAAGAGTTGACCGGAAAACGAGTAAGTGATGCGGCGATTGAAAGCGAGACGCGGACGGCAGACGATGATGCAGCCAGCCTCCGCATCATCGCTGACCATGCGCGTGCCGCAACCTTTCTCATCAACGACGGCGTGCTGCCGTCCAACGAGGGCCGCGGCTACGTTCTGCGCAAAATCCTGCGCCGCGCCATCCGGCATGGGCGATTGTTAGGACAGCAGATGCCGTTCCTATACCCGATGGTCTACGCTGTTCGCGATGAAATGAAGGAGGCCTACCCAGAACTCGCCGATTCCGCGGCCCGTGTCGCCAAGGTTGTCGAGGCTGAGGAGAAACAGTTCGATCGCGTACTGAATGAGGGTAGCAACCAACTTGAGTCCGAGATTGCCATGGCGGTGGGAAGAGTGGTAAATCCATTCGTCGCGAAGCACGCAAATGCAATCGACGCAAATGCGAGAGACCCCGAGCTGAAACAAATCCTCACGACTGGAATACGGCACGAAAGACGCAGCGATGCGATTAGGTGGGGATTGCGGATTTTAAGAGAATACGGTGGAGACAAAATCTTTGTGACGTTGAACGGTGACAAAGCATTTCATCTCTACGAAACCTTCGGCCTACCCCTCGACTTCATGGTCGATGCGGCCCGCGACGCCGGCATTGCCTTCGACCACGAGGGCTTCGAGAAAGCCCGCGCCGAAGAACAGGCTCGCGCCCGCGCCTCATGGAAAGGCGGCGCGCAAAAAACGGCCAGCCCCGCCTTCCGCGATCTGCCCAAAACCGTCTTTGAAGGCTACCGCCAGCTCAACTCCACCAACTGCGAGGTCCTCGCCATCGTAAAAAACGGTGTCGGCGTGCCCGCAGCGTCTGCCGGCGACGAGGTTGAAGTCGTTCTCGATCACACCAGTTTCTACGGTGACTCCGGCGGCCAGATCGGCGACACCGGCTTTTTCCTGGCTTTGGACGGGAACAGTACAGTTGCCGAGATTACCGGCTGCGTCCTCCCGGTGCAGGGCGTGCGCGCGCACAAAGCCATGCTCAAGCAGCCTCTCGCGGTGGGCGACCACGTCAACACGGTCGTCGACGGCTCGCGCCGCAACGCGATTCGCCGCAACCACACCGGCACGCATCTGCTGCACGCTGCGTTGCGCCAGGTGCTCGGCACGCACGTCAAACAGGCCGGATCGGCCGTCCACCCCGATCGCCTGCGCTTTGACTTTTCGCACTTCGCGCAGGTGGCCGATGAAGAGCTGCAGGAGATTGAAGACATCGTCAACCGCGAAGTGCTGGCCAACGCCCGCGTCGAAACGCTGGAAGATGTGCCCATCGATGTCGCCGTCAACGAGTATCACGCCATGGCGCTCTTCGGCGAAAAGTACGGCGACAAGGTTCGCGTGGTCAAACTCTCTGACGGCTTCTCCACCGAGCTCTGCGGCGGCACGCACACCTCGGCCACCGGCGAAATCGGCCTGCTCAAGCTCACCAGCGAAGAATCGGTTAGCTCCGGCGTGCGCCGCATCGAGGCCATCAGCGGCCTCGGCTCGCTCGACACCTTCCGCCGCGACTTCGACCTGGCCAAAGTCGCCGGACAATACGTTCCCTCGGTCGACAATCTTTCTGAAGGCCTTCGCGCCAAATTCGCCGCACAGGAAGACGAGCTCAAGCGTCTGCGCCGCGAGCTGGAAGAGATGCGCATGAAGTCCGCCGCCGGCACGCTCGACGAATCGGTGGCGCGCGCCGTGGACGTGAAGGGCGTGAAAGTCCTCACGCATCGCGCCGACAACCTGGAGCGCGGCCAGTTGCGCACGCTCGTCGACAACCTAAAGCAGAAGATCGGCGAAGGTGTGGTGGTGCTGGCCTCAGCGCAGCCTGAAGGCAAAGTGGCCATCATCGCCGGCGTCACGCCGGGACTCACAAAGCGCATTCAGGCCGGCAAGCTGGTTGGAGCTGTCGCTAAACTCGTTGGCGGCTCCGGCGGAGGCAAGCCCGATATGGCCGAAGCGGGCGGCAAAGATCAGTCACAGATTGATGCGGCTCTTCGTGCTGCGCCCGGGATCGCTAGCGAATTCCTCGGCTAGCTTCGCCGCGCAGTCTGAAGCTGTAGGCAGCGCCAAATGAGAAGATCGGGTAAATCTTCAGCTGGTTCAGGTCGTTCTGATACTTGGCAACCTGTGCCTGCAGATTCGCGTTGATATCCGGATCGCCCACCACGTTCATGCAACCCACCGTGCCTTGCGGATCGGCGCACACCTGCCCCGACACCAGCGCCATGTTCACCGTCGGCGATCCAACGAATGCCGCCCCAATCTCTACAGGGAACGAGAAGTGCCCGCCGCGCCGCGGAATCATGTTGCCCCAGCCGGTGGTGATGGTGAATGCCGGGCTGGTCTTGTGCAGCCCCACGCCTCCCGTCCCGGTCACCGGATTCGCCTGCGACGAATAATAGGTGTAGTCGTTCAGTGTGAACGATGTGCCGCCCGGCGCGACGAACAGTGCGCTCGCCTGGTTGCGGTTCAGGAAGAGAGCGCCGGGGCTGATGCGAAAGCCGTGGTTCGGGAACGGGTAAACGTCCAGCGCAGCGCCGGCCGTGGCGAAATTGAGCTTCGCGTCCACGTTCATTCCGCTGGTCGAAATGTTATTGATGGAGTAGTTGAAAAAGTTCCCCACGGCCCGCACGTTCAAATAGCGATTGGCAATCACTGCCGTTTGCAGGTTGATGCCCATCGCTGAGATGCCGCCCCCGATTGCCATCCGGGAAAACGGCGCTGAAACCGTTTTCGGTTGTGTTGTGTGCGAAGCGACCGGAGTGATGCCATAGCTCTCTGCTGCGGGCAAAGCTGGCTGACCATCGTTGCTTGCCGATTGTGTGGTTTGTGCAAACAGGCCGGTGCATGCGGCCAGCAGGACCGTCGCTAACAAGATTTGTATGTGTTTCAAGGTGTCCCCGATTGATAACTGCCGTCAGATATCAAATCGACGGTCCGGAGTATTTCTATAGGCTCAAGCTATCAGTTTGTTACCTTAGACACCATCATTCGTAAGTTGTATTGAATGACTTCAGTATTTGAGCGCTGCCGCAGAACGAACAGGGCTGCCGCGAATCCACGATCCGCGGCAGCCCTGTGGGGGTCTTTCAACAGATTGCGTAAGTGGTGGTTTTGATACTGCCTAGCGAGACTCGCCTCCGCGAATGCGGAAGTTGTATGCCACCCCAAAGGAAATGACGGGCCAGACCTTGAGCGGATTCAGATCGTTCTGGTATTTGGAAATCTGGCTCTGGATGTTCGTCTGCGCCGATGTGTTCGTCGCCATATTTACGCACGAGGGGCCGTTGGTCGCGTAGTCGGCCTGATTTGTGCAGCCAAAACCGGTGATATTCAGGCCGACGTTGGGCACGCCCATGAAGATTGCGCCAATCTCGAACGGGAAAGACAAGTGGCCGCCGCTGCGCGAGATCATGTTGCCCCAGCCGGTGGTCATGGTGAAGGCCTGTTTGTGCGTGTTCAGACCCAGGTTGGCGTTGAGGTTCATGGGATTGGCAGCCTCGGAGTAATACTTGACTGAGCCGAGCGTAATGCTGCTGCCGGAGGACATCACGCCAGTGGCTGAAGCTCCGTTTCCGTTATAAAACGTCACGCCGGGGCTCAAGCGGAAGCCATGCCTTGGCCACGGGTAGTAGTCGACAGCCAGCCCACCTTCGGCGAAGGTCAACTTGCCGCTCACTTCGGCGCCATTCGAGCCGCTTCCACCCACCTTGACGTTGTTAACCGAGTAGGTGAAGTAGTTGCCGATGCCGCGAATGTTCAGATATTGATTGGCATTCACCGCAGCCTGCATGTTGATGCCGCCGATTCCGATGCCGCCGCCCAATGCCATGCGCGAAAAAGGCGCGGGCGGAGCGTAGACAGCCTTCTTTCTACCGGAATGTTTGGCGCTCGGCGTTGTTGCCGTGGTTTCGGATGGTGATGCGGAGCTGGATTGCGATGCGTCGGATGCAGATGGTGCGGTTTGCGCGAGCAGGCCCACAGAGGTGGCCAGCAGAACCAGAGCAGTGAGGAACACACTTCGTTTCATGGTGCCTCCGGTGCAGTAGACCATCAGCTCCGGAGAGACGATCGTCTATCCTGCAAGTGGAATCAGCCACAGGGTCCGAGAAAGACAAGAGCAGGTGAATGGCTGGCTTACCGGCTCCGTTTAGAGGGGGGATGATTGATGATCGATGGTAGCAAAGGATCGTCCGCGCCACAACACGTATTTCGCCGGAAACCCTTTTCTTTTGTTCCTGAGGCCCGCGATTGTGCGGCCGCAGCCCCTTCTTTCAATTGCCGTTTTCTGACAGCATGAAGAAGCTAGACGAAGATACCGCCAGAATCGCCTCTCTGCGCACCCGCGTGCTTGACTGGTACCTGCGCAACCGGCGTGATCTGCCATGGCGGCGCAGCACCAACCCCTACGCCATCTGGGTATCGGAAATTATGCTTCAGCAAACCAGGGTGGCTGTCGTCGTCGACCGCTACCAGGCCTTCATGCAGCGCTTTCCCACGCTCGTTTCTCTGGCGCTGGCTCCGGAACAGGAGGTGCTGGCGCTCTGGAGCGGCCTGGGCTACTACCGCCGCGCGCGCCTGCTGCATAAAGCTGCGCAATTTGTCGCCGCAAACCTCGAGGGCAATTTACCTGAGCGGTCTGAGGAGTTGCGCACGCTGCCCGGCATTGGCGCATACACCGCTGCGGCTGTCGCCAGCATCGCTCACGGGGAGCCCGCGGCGGTGGTTGATGGCAATGTGGAGCGTGTGCTGTGCCGGTTGGCAGGCTGGGAGGCGGGCACGCGAAAAGGCGGCGGCGCGCCGTTGCGCCGCAAGATAGAGGATCTTGCCGGCAGGCTGCTTGATCCGGCGCGTCCAGGCGATTTCAACCAGGCCATCATGGAACTTGGCGCTACGGTTTGTACGCCGCGCAGCCCGCAATGCCTCGTGTGTCCTCTTATGGCGGACTGCAAAACGCGGGGCGAGCACAAGACGCCGCGGCGCGAGCGGATGACCAGCCGTATGGTCGCGTACGCTTTGTCGGTCCGCGCCGGCACCGCGCGCGGCAAACGTCATGCTGCCAGCGCGCGCGAAGTGCTGCTGGAGCTTCGTCCGGCAACGTTGACCGTGATGCCGGGAATGTGGGAACTGCCCACCCTGCTTCATTCCGACGTTGCCGAGAAGGACGTCCGGTTGACGCTGCGCCATGCCATCATGCAGGTCAACTACTATGTGCGGATCCAGACGGTTCACGAACGCGATGTCGGCGCCGTGACGAAACCGGGCGGCGAGCGTCGCTGGGTTCCTCTGCCCGAAGCTGCAAGCATGGCGCTTACCGGTCTCGCGCGTAAGGTGCTTGTGCGCACCCACCTGCTGCCTTCGCCCGCGTTCGATGCGCTTGCCTCGCATGCCGGCCGCGAAACGTCGTGAGACATGCTGCGATCGGCGGATTCGCATTCGCGCATCCGGTAATATGGCGTCCATGAGGACTTCGCCGCGTATCACTACCGTTTGTTCTGTCGCATTGGTGCTTGCGCTTGCGCCCTCTGCCTGTCGCGCGCAAGCTCTCCCGCCCGCCAACAGTCCCCCAACTCAGGTGTCTCCTCCTGCTTCGCAAAACCCGTCGCCAATGGTCGAGCACACGCGAACCCATCCACGCCTCACGCAGCAATCGCCGGGGGGCGATCGTTATCCGCTGCCATTGGGCACACTCTTTGTTCCGCAGCAGCTAAGCCGCGACCATTCGGCCACTCTGCTCTTCTTCTTTCACGGTGGAGACTGGCTGCCCGAACTGGCTGCCAGCCAGCAGCATCAGATGGCCGTCGTCACCGTTCAGGCCGGGGCTGGATCCGGATCGTACGTCCGCCTCTTTCAGGATCCGACGCGCTTTCTTTCGCTGGTTGCCGCAGCAGAGTCTGCCGGCCACATGCGCTTCAACCAGATCGCGCTCGGCGGCTGGAGCGCCGGATGCGGCGCGCTGCGCCAAATCCTGCTTGATCCTGCCTCCTACGATCGCGTCCGCCGCGTTCTCTGCATCGACGGCGTGCACACTGGCTACACGCACGACACACCCGGCCCGCTCGAGTCCGACATCGACACCAGCAATCTGCAAATATGGCTTCGCTTCGGCCGCGACGCCATGGCCGGAAAGAAACGGCTCATCATCACCCACTCAGAAATATTTCCCGGCACCTTCGCCAGCACCACTGAAACCGCTGACTGGCTCCTGCGCCAGTGGCAGCTGGCTCCGCATCCCACGGCGCGCTTTGGTCCCATGGGCACGCAGATGCTCAGCCGGGTTTCAGCGGGCGGCCTCACGGTAATTGGATTTGCCGGAAACTCCGCGCCCGATCACGTCGACGAGTTGCACTCGCTGCCGGAGTACCTGCACTGGCTGCTTCAAAACAGATAGAGCGCACAGAAATCCGCAGATACTTTCTCGCTCTAGATCGACCGTGCCCGCGCCAGCTCCACGATTTTGTCGATCATCTCTGTGTACGAGTAGCCGGCCTTCTTGGCCGCCATCGTGAATTCGGCAGCGCTGGCGAGCCATGGATTCGGATTGGCTTCAATCACGTACACCACGCCCTTTTTGTTCAGCCTCATATCAATACGGCCGTAGTCGCGCAACTTCAGTGCGCGATAAGCGGCCAGCGCCGTGTCCTGAAGTTTCTTCGTCGTCTCGTCGTCGAGATCTTCCACGGGCGCGGATTTCGTCATTTTGTACGCCTCGGTCTCCTGATCGAACTTCACGTCCTGGCCTGCAATCCGCGGCGTTCCCTTCGGAAGTTTCGAGAGGTCCAGCTCGATCAGCGGAAGCACTTCTGCATTGTCGTTGCCCAGAATCGCGGCGTAGATTTCGCGGCCTTCAATGTACTCCTCAATCAGCGCGGGGCTGTCGAATTCCTCGTGAATATAGTGGATGCGCTCCATCAACTCCTTCACGCTGTCCACAACCGCTCCGCTATCGATGCCGATGGAGCCGTCTTCCGAGACTGGCTTCACGATCAGCGGAAACTCGATGTCGTGCGAGTGTTCGGTGCGCCCCTTGTAGGAAGTTGCGAAATCCGGAGTTTTGATCTTATGAAAATCGAAGATCTTTTTCGCGATCGATTTGTCCTGCGCGAGATAAAGCGCCTCCGGCCCGCCGCCGGTATACGGAATGTGCAGCAATTCAAGGTACGACGCGAGGTTCTTGTCCATCGTGTCCTCGCCGGCGTACGACTCTGTGAGATTGAAGACAAGATCGGCGCCGCACTTGGCCAGTGCCAGCAGCGACTGGTTCTTGCCGTCCAGCACGTGGTACGAAGGCTCGTGCCCAAGCTTCGTCAGGGCTTCGAAGATCTCTTCGCGGTCGTGCAGCGGATCTTTCTTCTTCTTTTTCCTGCCGGTCTTGCTGCGGGGCGCCTTCACCGGCTCTGGCTCCGGCTCAGGCGGGCCCTCTTCCCACACATCGTGCAATATCGTTACTTTGAGGTTCGCCATGTTGCCTCTTCGCTCTTCGATGCCAATCCTGCTTGCTTCATTCCCAGATCTGAATCACCTGTTACGGCGAAACAAATTTTCCTCGCGTGATGTAATTCATCGCCAGTGCGGTTGCGTACACCGTCACTTCAGTCAAATGTTCTCTTTCACATTTTAAGTCCGCGCGCAGTCCAAGTTCGCCGACCTTTGCCTCGATCGTTTCCACCAGCTTTTTCACCAGCGGACGTTGCACACCTGTCCAGTAATTCACCTTGTCGACCAAGGCCTTGCGATTCTCGCGCAACAGATCCGCAGCCGGGCGGACATTCTTTCTGCGGCGCTTTGACACGTTGAAGATGTCGCGCAGATCGGCATCGAGCGGCAGTTCACCGGGCGTGAGCTGCTGATCGAGCGCGCTCTGATAAAACTCGCCCACCGTCACGGCCATTTCATCGACGGTAATATCGGTGTCGCCGTGCGCGACCACAGGATCGGCATCCGCGAGCTTGTGCCCGATGCGATCCACGTAGAGCAGCTTCTTCATCGCGCTCCAGCCCTTGTATCGCTTGCGCCAATTGGAGCGTGGAGTCAGCCACACCGCAAACGTTTCGGCAAAATCCTCGTCGGGATGCTTCTGCGCGTACCAGCCTTCCATATGCCGCACGAACTGCCGCGAGAAGGGAACCGGCTTATAGTTGTCGCGATACGGCCTGCGGAACGGTCCAAAGAGCTGGCGCCACTCTTCGGTCTTGTACAGCGCGTAGGCGTAATTGAAGGCGTGGCCCGCCTCATGGCGCAGATACATCATGATCTGCCGCGAGTCTTCAATGTCGTTCATCTCCGATTCGAGGCGCTGCAGCTTCGGATCGGCAAGATAGAACGGGATCCCGATGACGGGCTCCATATTGGGGCAGCCCCATTCATCGGTCAGGTAGCATTTGGGGTGGAAACGCTTCAGACCCTTGGCATCCAGCTCTTTGTAGAGCTGGTGGACGAAGCGTTCCAGCGGAGAGCCTTCCAGCTTCAGGCCAAGCTGCTGAATCGGCTTGGAAAGCATCTCCTGGACTTCTGCCGGCGCTTTTTCGAAGTTGGCCACAGATGGTCGAAGCGTAGCACACGCAAGACGCCGTTCGGCTCACCGCTAGTAACCGTTTGGATAACAGCAGTTGGGATTTAGCTATGAAGGGTACGGGCTTCAGCCCCTGAGGGCCGACCAATTTCAAACCAACCACCGATCCTGACCCCGCACGCCATCGCAGTACGATAAGGAGCGGAGGCTGGTCCCATGTTGATTGTTCATGTGCACGTGCACGTCAAACCTGAATCCGTCGAGGAATTCCGGCAGGCCACGCTCGAGAACGCGCGCGCCAGCGTTCTGGAGCCCGGCATCGCACGTTTCGACGTGGTGCAGCAGCAGGACGATGCCGCCCGCTTCGTCCTCATCGAGGTCTACCGCACTCCTGAAGCGCCGGCCGCGCACAAAGAGACAGCCCATTACGCAAAATGGCGCGACACGGTTGCGTCCATGATGGCCGAGCCACGCCAGAGCGCGAAGTTCTCTGCCGTCTTTCCCGATCCGCAAGACTGGTAGAAACCATGCCCTTCGAGTTCGCCACCGCAACGCGCATCATCTTCGGCGAAGGCGCATCGGCCACTCTCCCCGACGTGGTCCGCAGCTTCGGCAGCCGCCCGCTGATTGTCACCGGCGCTTCGCCGGAACGCGCTGCTTCGCTCGTGTCGGCACTTTCGGCAAACACCTTCGCAGTACCCGGCGAACCAACGGTCGAACTTGTACGCGATGGCGCTCGCATGGCGCAAAGCGCCGCCTGCGACGTTGTCCTTTCAATCGGCGGGGGCAGCGCCATCGACGCGGGCAAAGCCATCGCCGCTATTGCCACAAACGGGGGCGAGCCTCTCGAGTTTCTTGAGGTCGTCGGCAAGGGACGCTCCATCGCCGTTCCCCCATTGCCTTTCATTGCAGTCCCAACTACGGCCGGCACCGGCAGCGAGGTCACACGCAATGCCGTGCTCGGGTCGGCGGAACATGGTGTGAAGGCCAGCATGCGCAGCCCGCTCATGCTGCCGCGCGTCGCGCTGGTCGATCCCGAACTGACGTACGGGCTGCCGCCTGCAGTTACCGCTTTCACCGGTCTCGATGCCTTGACGCAGCTTATCGAGCCGTATGTCAGCGCTCGCGCCAATCCTCTGGTCGACCCACTCTGCGTCGACGGCATCCAGCGCATCGCTCGCGCGCTGGGCCGCGCTTGTCGTGATGGCGCAGACCGCGAGGCGCGCCACGACATGTCGCTGTCCAGCCTCTTCGGTGGCCTGGCACTCGCCAACGCGGGACTCGGCGTCGTCCATGGCTTTGCGGCGCCGTTCGGCGGCTCATGGAAAGCGCCGCACGGCGCGCTCTGTGCCGCCCTTTTGCCGCATGGCATGGCTGCCAACATCGCCGCGCTGCGCGCCCGCAACCCTCAGCATCCCGCGCTGGCCCGGTACGCCTCCATCGCGCGCCTTCTCACCGGCCGTGATGATGCCTCGGCAGAAGACGGCGTGGCGTGGGTTGGCGCAACCTGCGCCGAGCTTAATGTCCCTCGACTGCGTACCTGGGGCATCGCCGCATCCGATTTGCCCGGCGTCGTCGAAAAAGCCGCTCGCGCCAGCAGCATGAAAGCCAACCCTCTTCCTCTCACTCGGGATGAATTGCTTGCCATGGCGTCGGCGGCCCTGTAAGTCGCTGCCCCGGGACTTCAACACGTGATTTGGGTCACATTTCATCGATTTTGAACAAGACAATCCTGTGCTGATGCGGCAAAATGGACTGCCTCAGCATAAATTGCTTGCGGGAAGCGCTCTATTGCAGGGCGTTTTCTCGCGTCGGCGCTGCCCCTTGCCCCGAACGGGCGGTAGAACTCTGCGCAGCCCTTTTGGTGCGCTTGTGGATAGATGGCCGAAACAGGCCCGGGAGACATCCTCATGCGTCGATACCTCACCTTTCTTTTGCTCTGTGTTTTTGCGGCTGGCGTCAAGGCTCAATTCGATGCAGCGACCGTACTGGGAACCGTTACCGATCCCACTGGAGCAGTGGTTGCGCACTGCGGTGTGGTCTTGCAGAACACCGCAACGGCGGTCGAGCAGAAGGCCGTCACCGATGACCAGGGCCAGTACCGCTTCGTTGGCGTTCCCATCGGCAGGTATCGGCTGCAGGTGAGCGCGCAGGGATTCGAGACCGCCGAGGCGATCTTCGAACTCCAGGTAGGCGCCCGCCAGCGTGTCGACGTGAAACTCAAAGTGGCCGCCACCAGCACTTCTGTGACGACCACCGCTGAAGCGGCGCAACTGGAGACTGACTCCAGCGAACACGGCCAGGTAGTCGCGGCACGGGAAATTGCCGAGCTGCCGCTGAATGGCCGCAACTACTCGCAACTCGTCGAGATGTCGACAGGCGTAATTCCCAGCCCCAGCAACCTGTCTGACAGCTATGGCGCGCGCGAGGGCGCATTCATTGTTAACGGGCTGCGCAGCGTCTACACCAATTACCTTCTCGATGGCGTCGACAACAACTTCTACGGCACCTCGAACCAGGGTTTCAGCAACGAAGTGGTGCAGCTGGCGCCGGATTCCGTTGCAGAATTTCGCGTCGTCACCAACAACGAGAGCGCGGAATTTGGCCGTGCGGGCGGAGCCACGATTAATGTGGTCACAAAATACGGCACTAATGACTGGCACGGCGGCGTGTGGGAATACTTGCGCAACACCAAGCTGGATGCCGAAGGGTTCTTCAAGCCCGACGTAGGCGGTAAGCCCGCCCTGCACCGCAATCAGTTTGGCGGCAACTTCGGCGGCCCCATTCAAAAGAACAAGCTCTTCTTCTTCATCGATTACGAAGGCTACCGTCAGACCCAGTCCTTCACTGACCACGCTTTGCTGCCCACCTGCGCAGAGCGCGGTTTGACCCTGGCAGCGGGCAGCACTTTTGCTTGCAGTACCACGGCAAGCCCTTCAGGTTATGCGATTGACGACACCGATACGGGCAGCTATTTGCCCGTGGCCGATCCTTGCCCTCTGAGCGGTGGACAAGTCCCGCCTCCAGCTCCCACAGGGTATACCGGCGTAAATCCGTGCAATTCTTCGACCTATTTCGGCGCAGGCCTGCTTGGCTACTACGGCGGTCATATTGATAGTGGGTTTATTCCCTCCTCGGATGTAGTACCGTTTGCGCGATCAACGGGCGGGGGACTTTTGTCGTATGTGCCGAGCCCCACCAACGCGAACACGTTCAACAGCACCTCTCCGTACAACTACATCGTTCTTCATCCGCAGAGCTACGACAAGGACAAAGGCGACGCTAAAGTGGACTGGACGCCAAGCGAGAAGCTGCACGTTTTCGTCCGCTACTCACAAAGCCGCATGAATGTTGTCGACCCTGGAAGCATTCAAGGCATCGCCGGCGACAATGGCGACGGCCAGATCTACGCGCCCGTCAAGAATATTGTTAGCGGCGCCACATGGACCATCAATCCGATCTCGGTGCTTGAGGCGCGGTTCGGCGCGTCCATCATGCAAGCCGGCAAAAAGCCGATCCAGGCCGGCGGTCCCTCGATGCAGGCGTTGTTCGGCATCGGCGGCCTGCCAACCGATCCGCAGTACACCGGCGGAGTCACGTATCAATACTTCATCGATGGCGGATGGACAAGCCTGGGCCGCCTGTGGACCAGCCCGCAGTATCAAAATCCGAGTCTGTGGGATCCCAAGGTCAATTACACGCGGCTGATTCGCAGTCACAGCGTCAAAGCTGGCGTCGAGTACCTGATGCTGCATGTGGCGCAACAGGATCTGCATCCTGTGCTGGGCGGAAACGTCTACACCGAGCCGATATATGGAGCTGGCTTCGCCTGGTACGCGCCCGCCTCCCAGGGCGGGTTAGGGCAATCGGTAACGCCCGAGAACACGCGGATGTTCGACTATGCTAACTTCCTGCTCGGCTACCAGGCCGAAATGGGGCTCGCCAGCCCCACCGTCAGCCAGCTTCGCAGCTGGGGCTGGGCCGGCTATCTGCAGGACGATTGGAAGGTGAGCCGCAAGCTCTCGCTCAACCTCGGCCTGCGCTACGAGTTCGACACGCCGATCTACGAGGCGAAAAATCAACTGGCCAATTTCAATCCCAAGACGCAGTCCATCGTGCAGGCCAGCTCGAACGACAAATACACCATCAATCCCAACACCAAAGACTTTGGCCCGCGGCTCGGCGCTTCCTACAGCCTCGACGATAAGACCGTGATCCGCGGCGGTTTCGGCATCAGCTACTCGCACTGGAACCGCGTCGGCTCCAACTACCTCAGCATGAACCCGCCGTACGGAGTCGTCGCGCTGCAGGTTTCGGTTCCCGGTTCATCGGGATATAGCAACGTGCAGAGTGGCTTTCCTGCCAACATGGTCAGTCCCACGAACTACAACTCATGGTTCGACACGCTGCAGTACATGCCCGCCGACTCGCCCGATACGCAGGTGCGGAGTTGGTTCTTCAGCGTGCAGCGCGACATGACCCACAACTGGCTCGTCGATCTTTCTTACGTCGGCAACCATGGACTGAACGAGATCATCGTCAACGATATCAACCAGGCGCAGACGGGCGGCACCGTGCCGCTCGATCTCTCTCTGGGTGGCACGCCGACCTCGGTGCGCGTCCCCTATCCGCTTTACTACACCATCGCCGGCGTTCTGCCCTGGGCAACTTCTGACTATGACGGTTTACAAGCCAAGGTCGAAAAGCGCTTCTCGCAGGGCCTCTATCTGCTCGAATCCTTCACCTGGTCCAAGGCCATCGATGTTGCCGCGCAGGCACTCGACGGGGGCGGAAACTGCGACAACTGCGGCAACGGAATCCCGTCGGTTCAGAACATCTACAACTGGCAGGCCGACCGCGGCATCTCCGCTTACAATCACCCCTTCATCAACACCACCACTTTGGTATGGTCGCTGCCGGTAGGCACCGGGAAACATCTGCTGCCCAATGCAAGCAGAGTTCTCAATGAGTTTGTTGGCGGCTGGCAGGCTACCGGCATTCTTTCGGGGCGCAGCGGCGACCCGCTCAATTTTGCCTATAGCCCGAACAATAACCAGGCAGTATCGCCCCTCACCAGCGTCGACGGCCGCAACTCGTATCGGCCCAACATCAGCGGGCAGGCGATCGCTACGAACAAGACGTACCAGCAGTACTTCAACGTGGCCAGCTTCAGCACTCCGCCGCTCGCGCCGCCCAGCGGCAGCACCACATACAACTCCTTCGGAAATCTGTCGAGGAATTCAATTCGCGGATACGATTACTGGGACGTTGACATGGGCCTGACCAAGGACTTCACGATTACTGAGAAGGCGCACCTGCAATTCCGCGCGGAGGCGTTCAATCTCTTCAATCACACCAACTTCAGCGATCCCAACACCATCGTGCCGAATACCGGCGCTCCGCTGGTTCCCGGCAGAACAGGCACATTCGGCCAGATCACATCAGCGCTGTCCGCGCGCGAATTGCAGGTGGCCGGGAAGATCGTCTTCTAGGTGGGAGTTGCTTCAACCGGCGCGCCAGGGGACTCTTGGCGCGCCGTTGTTTTTGCGCGAAGGACGAAAAGTTGCGCCGCGGAACCGATGTCAAGGGAAAATGGGAGGCAACCAATCGATTGTCCCTGCTCTATCTTTCCCCGGTCCCTACAACTGGTTGCATAAACCCCGTTTTGAAAGGGCATGGCTTTAGCCGTGCCGTAAAAGGCGCATAAATAGCGGGCTTTAGCCCCCGAGGGATGTTTTTTGCAAATGCCCGAACTATTCATGCAACCAGTTCTAGGTCCCTATGGCCTGAGTCCCCGCTTTAACGTATCTGCGCCCATGCACTTCATACTCCCCGCTCAATACGCGCGCAATCGCCTCGGTATACGCAATGTGCTCTTCATTCAAGATCCGCTCCGCCAGCGTATGTGCATCGTCGCTCTCCAGCACCGGGATCGCGCGCTGCACCACGATCGCACCATGATCCAACTCGTCGTCGACAAAATGCACGGTGCAACCCGTTACCTTCACGCCGTAATTGAATGCCTGCTCCTGCGCGTCCAGTCCCGGAAACGCCGGCAGCAGCGACGGATGAATGTTAAGGATGCGATGAGGAAACGCCGCCACGAACTGCGGCGAGAGCAGCCGCATGTAGCCGGCAAGGCAAACCAGATCGACGCCGTGCGACCTCAGGCAGGCGATCACATCGGCGTCGTGCTCTTCGCGCTTGCGGCCCTTCGAAACAAAAACCGCGGTGGCCAACCCCATCTCACGCGCTTTCGCGAGCCCTGCAGCCTCTGCCACATTTGAGATCACGACAACAATCTCGGCGCCCTGCAGCCGCCCCGCGCGAATCGACTCGGCAATCGCGAGAAAATTGGATCCTCGGCCGCTCAACAAAATGCCGAGCCTTAACCGTGATTCGCTGCCTGAATGAGGACTCATCCTCTCCATCGTATTCGAGGGTATTTGTCAGATTCTCTCGGGAGTCCGCGGCTGACCGGTGCATTTCCGGGCACAATCAGGATTCTTCTGACCCCCTGACCCCTGATCGCCGTCCTACGTGTACTGCACCCGGCGGTCGCCTTTTGCAACGCGACCGATCACGTAGAACTTCTCTTCCGCCCGGTCCAGCAGGTTTTTCGCCCGTGGAAACTTCGCCGCCGGAATCACCGCGACCAGTCCGATCCCCATGTTGAAGGTTCGCAGCATCTCCTCCTGGGGAATGTTCCCCAATTCCCGCAGATGCTCGAAGATCGGCAGCACCGGCCACGACCCGATCTCCACCTGCGCCGTCACGCCCTTAGGCAGAATGCGCGGCAGATTTTCAGTGATCCCGCCGCCCGTGATGTGCGCCATGCCCACGGTCATCCCGCCCGTCACCAGCTTCTGGATCACGTGCAGATAGCTGCGATGCGTGCGCAGCAGCGCCGCCCCGGCCTTCTCCTTGATCGCTGTCACATACTGCGTCGGCTTATAGCCGCCTACCTCGAACAGCAGTTTGCGCGCCAGAGAGTAGCCGTTGGTGTGCAGGCCGGTTGAAGGCAGCCCGATCAGCACATCGCCCGGCTTGATCCCCGCGCCATTGATCATCTTGTCGCGATCGACTGCGCCCACAATAAATCCCGCCAGGTCGTACTCGCCGTCTTTGTAGAAGCCCGGCATCTGCGCAGTCTCTCCGCCGATCAGCACGCACCCGTTTGCCTTGCAGGCATCGGCCAGCCCGCTTACCACCGACTCCACTACATCCGGATCCAGCTTGCCCGTGGCCAGGTAATCCAGAAAAAACAGCGGCGTCGCCCCCTGCACGGCAATGTCATTCACGCAGTGGTTCACCAGGTCGGCGCCCACCGTTTGGTGCAGCCCCAGCTCAAACGCCACTTTCAGCTTCGTCCCCACCCCGTCGGCCGAGCTCACCAGCACGGCATTCTTCCATCGCTGCTGGTCAAGCCGGAACATGGCCCCAAAGCTGCCGATCCCACCTAAAACATTGCGATTAAAGGTCTTCTGCGCCAGGTACTTGATCCGTTCCTTGGCGTGGCCGCCGGCGGCCAGATCGACGCCCGCGTCGGCATAGGTCACGGTTTGCGGCTTGGCTTCGTTTGGCACGGTACGAACTTTCTACGTGGAAGATGCTTCGGAGCGGAGTTCCGGAAAGCAGAATTCTAGCAGGAATTTTCGCGGCAATTGACACCAGCCCTGTGATTTCTCCCATCACCAGGGCAGAACATGGTCGCTCGACCACCACTGATGGTACTCCACCCGCAAAACCCCGGCCCGCACGGCGGGGTCTTCCCCCATCAGTTCCTTCGCCTCATCCATCGAAACCGCCCGGAAGACCACCAGCCCAAACAGTTCATCCTCGCCCTGCACCGGTCCGGCAGCGCTTAGTTTGCCTTCGGCCCGCAACTTGCCCACATAGCTCCGATGATCCGCCAGCACCGCCTCCCGGTTATGCATCCGGCCCCATGCATCCCCGCGGAAAAGCATGCAAAATGGGTGAATCTGCATGTTTTCCGGGGTCTTGGGATCAAGCTGATGCAGCCGTCGATACTCGTCGCCGATTCCGGCTGGCCCATCCCATGCATGCACATCGATCGTATTGCGATGCGCCACCACCGTTGGGTCCTTCATCGCAATCGACTGCGCCTTTTCCAGCGAATCCACCTTGAAGATGAAGATGCCGCTGATCGTCCGCGGCGTATCGTCGAATGGGCCCGCCGAAACCAACATGCCGTCATCCGCCATCTTGTGAATGTTGGCCATATGCGCAGCCTGCAGCTTATCGGCTTCGTCCGGCGCCAGCGTCTTGCGCTCCGGATCAGGCCGGAGGAATGCAACGTAGTAACGCTGCGCGCCATCCCGCGGCTCGCTTTGCGTCCAGCTAAACTGCGCCAGGGCGACCAGGGATACAGCGCTGCAGAAAATCAGGGCGCCAACCGCCTTCTTTCGATCCCGGCGTGTCATGCGACGAAGATAACACAAGAGATACGGGTCGAACAGGCCCTCCACTCTGAAGAAAATGGAAAGTCGGCTTGACATTCAACCAAACCCTCGCTATGCTGGAATGGAAAGTCGGCTTTACATGGCGCCTACCATCGTCAATCGCGTGAAAGATCTCCGCATTGCCAGCGGCTGGACCCAGGAACAACTGGCCCAGGCCGCCGGCGTTTCCCGCCAGAGCATCAACTCCATCGAACGCAACCGCTACGTGCCCTCGCTCGAACTGGCCCTTACCTTCGCCCGCATCTTCGCCTGCCCGACCGACCACATTTTTCAACTGGAGAACCCCTCATGACGCACCCCGTCCTTAGCCGCATTCCGTTTCTTAACAAATTCGTCGACGAGCGCTTTCTCGACCACCGCCGCCGTTCTTCCAGCATCGCCGGCTTCAGCGTCCTGATCCTCGCCGCATGCATCTTTGAATACCGCCTGCTCTTCGAGCACATGATCAGCTGGGACATGGGCGCCATCGTTCTCACCTTCGCCGTCGTAAAGATGTCGCTCTTCACCTGGTACCGCATCCACAGCTAACTCCGAAAGGAAATCAAATGCCTCTTCCGGCTCACCTCCGCGATCGCCGCACTCGCTTCATGATGGTCTTCGGCAACCTCTCTCTCGTTGCCGGTTTGCTGCTTTGGAACTTCGCCCGTCCCCACGTTCCGACACATGCATGGCTCGATGCGTTCATCGGTCTCTTTCTCGGGATATCAATCAGCGCCAATCTGATGGCCGTCTACCGTAGCCGTCGCTGCCGGCCTGCCGAGCCGCAATCGTGATGAAAAACCCTTGGTACCTGCTGCCTCGTTAGTCCTCGATTGTCGCGCAGAGCGAAGAGTATGATCCGAGCGGGGAGGCGGCCACAAAAATTATGGCAACCAGAACCCGTCGTCAGACCAGGACAAGGGTCTTCGTTTCGCAGGCGCCTGAAGTGGAGCTCACCCGCCGCGGCAGCAAAAACTCACTTGAAATTCATGTGCGGCGCGGCGATCGGCTGCTCGGCACGCTCGCACTCGGCCGGGGCAGCGTGGAATGGCGTCCAGAAGGCCACAGAGTCAACACGTTCCGTAAAAGCTGGGATGAGTTCGCCGTCATTCTCGACCGGGAGATGCGCAGCTAGCGTTCAATATACTGGATGCTGAAGCCATGAATCGCACCGTTTCCCAGTCTCTGCAGCAGCGCGCCGAACGCCTCTTTCCCGGCGGCGTCAACTCGCCCGTTCGCGCCTTTCGCGCTGTGGGTGGCGATCCGCCCTTCATTGCGCGCGCTGATGGCGCATATCTTTACGATGCCGATGGCAACCGCTTCATCGACTACTTCGGATCCTGGGGACCGATGATCCTGGGCCACGCCTTTCCGCCCGTTGTCGAAGCCATCCAGCGCGCTGCGCACAACTCCGCCAGCTTCGGCGCATCCACAGCCGCCGAGGGCGATCTTGCCGAGCGCATCGTCGCCTGCTATCCGGCCATCGAAAAAATGCGCTTCGTCAGCTCCGGCACCGAAGCGACCATGTCGGCCATTCGCTTGGCGCGCGCCGCCACCGGCCGCAAGCTCATCGTCAAATTCGAAGGCTGCTACCACGGCCATGCCGATGGACTTCTCGTTAAAGCCGGTTCCGGCGTCGCTACATTCGGCATTCCAGGCTCAGCCGGAGTGCCCGATGAAATCGCGCACCTCACTCTGGCTTTGCCCTACAACGATCTCTCTGCCGTCGAAGCCGCTTTCGCCGCGCATCGCGACGCCGTTGCCGCCATTATCCTTGAACCCGTCGTCGGCAACGCCGGCTGCATTCCTCCTGCGCCAGGCTATCTCGCCGGCCTTCGCGCTATAACCGCGCAGCACGGTGCCCTGCTTATTGTTGACGAGGTGATGACCGGTTTTCGCGTCGCGCTCGGCGGTGCGTGCCAGCTTTACTCACTCGATCCCGATCTCGTCACGCTCGGCAAAATCATCGGCGGAGGCTTGCCAGTCGGCGTCTTCGGCGGCAAGCGCAATTTGATGGATCAGCTCGCGCCGCTTGGCCCCGTCTACCAGGCCGGTACGCTAAGCGGCAATCCGCTCGCCATGGCTGCGGGACTCGCCACCCTCTCCTATCTGCAGGATCACGCCGCCGAAGTCTACCCGCGTCTCGAAGCGGCGTCGAAAGCCGTCGCCGACGGTGTCGCTCAACAAGCCGCTCGCGCCGGTGTTGCGCTCACCACCAACCGCATCGGCTCCATGTGGACATGGTTCTTCACCGGCGGCCCCGTCACCAACTACGACGACGCCGCAAAGTCTGATACCGCCGCCTTCGGCCGTTTCCACCGCGCCATGCTCAATCAAGGAATCTGGCTGCCGCCGTCGCAGTTTGAAGCCGCGTTCATGTCGACCGCGCACAGCGACGCCGACGTGCAGGCCACCGTCGCCGCGGCGCGTCAAGCATTCTCATCCATGCAAGGCGAATAGGTTCGCGCTCAAACCCACGCATCCAGCGTCACGAATTTGTGCGTCGGCCGATACCGCTCGAGAAGCATCTCCGCCGCCGTCACCGACGGTTCGCGATTCGCGCCCGGATCAAGATGTCCGCCGTCGTGCAACACAATATTTGCAGCACGTCCTCGCGCCTGCGCCGCATCGATCTTCTTCATCAGCTTCATCGCAATCCGCCCCGCCGACGGATCGCTCCAGTCTGTCGTCATCGCATTCCACAGCACCGGTTGCAGCCCCATCTCTCGCGCAATGCGAAATACGACCGGCCGCCGCGCTCCAAACGGTGGCCGAAAAAGCTTCACCTTCAACCCGGCGATCTGCTCCAACACGACCTGTGTGCGCCGCAGTTCGTCTCGCACCCGGCTTGCACTCGTCCGCGCCAGGTTCGGATGCGACCACGTGTGATTCCCGATCGAGTGCCCCGCCGACACGATTCTCCGCACCAGCCCCGGTTCCATTTCTGCGCGACCGCCCAGCAGAAAGAACGTTGCCCGCACGTCATGCTTTGCCAGCAAATCCAGCAGGCGCGGCGTCCATGTGGCATTCGGCCCGTCGTCAAATGTGAGCGCCAGTTCTCCCGGCTTTGCCGGCGCAGTCAGCGCCTCGCCGAAGATGCGCGAACCCGGCCACAGCGACGCGTACGTAAATGCGCCCCACCCCGCGCCCGCCGCCGCAGCGGCGCCCAATCCGGCATATACCCCGGTCGCCAAAGGAGAGATCATTCTACGTGTCAGTATCGGGCGTCAGAGGAAACACTGGCAACATTCGCCACGTGGGTTCCCGCCGTCCCGTCGCTCCGTAGTCCTCTTAGTCTCTTAGCCCATGCGGCATTCCATCGGCCTGCCGCTCGGCCTGCATGCGCTGCTTCGCTCGCCGCTCGCTCCGCCGTCTTTCCTGCCGCCACGTCGTCATCGATGTCACGCCGTAGTTCCACACCGCCGAAAACAGCAGCCCGGTGATCGCCGCCAGCACCCACGGCACTCCACGATGGAAAGCTTCATTCGCAATGGCCACGTTCGCCGCCACGCCCAATCCGCATGCCAGGCAAAACGTGACCAGCCCGCCCCAGAATCTCCAGCCTTTCAACCGCCGGTCGCGATACGTGACGGAGTTGTTGAGCACAAAATTCAGAATCATCACGGTGAACGTCGTAATAGTCTGTCCGGCTGCGAAACTCAGCCCGGCCAGTTTGAGCAGCGCGCTCAGAATCAGCAGATGCACGCCCACGCCCAGCGCGCCTACCATGCCAAAGAGCACAAACTTCACGTTCACCAAATCGCCCAGGTGCTTGTCGACGAGCAGCTCAAAATATTCCAGCCCCACCAGCACATCGAGCTTGCTCTCGCCGTGCTCGCGTTGCCTGAAGTGGTAACCCACTTCGCCGATGCGCAGCACCGGCCCCGCCGAAAGCACAATGTCGAGCAGAATTTTGAAGCCAATCCCCGAAAGCCGGTGCGCAAACTGCTCAAAGCTCGCCACGCGCACCATGAAGAATCCGCTCATGGGATCGCTCAACTCATGTTCCGCTCCCATCAGGCTCAGCCGCTTGCCAAGCTGGCTCAGCTTCACGCGCCACCTGGCAAACTCGCCCATGCTGCCACCCGCGACGTTACGCGAGCCCACCACCAGGTCAAGATTCTCTTCGCGCATGCGCCGCAGCATCTCCAGCAGAATGCTTTCATCATGCTGCAGATCCGCGTCCATCACGGCGACATACGGCGCCGCCGCCGCCAAGATTCCTTCGATGCATGCTGAGGCCAGCCCGCGGCGTCCGATGCGGTGCAGCACGCGCAGATTGTTGTGACTTTGCGTAAGCCGGCGCACCACGTCGGCCGTGCCGTCAGGCGAGTCATCGTCCACGAAGATGACTTCATATTGAATGCCGGCCAGCGCCCTTTCGAGCCGCTCCACGATCGGACCCACATTGCCGCTCTCGTTAAATGTGGGCAGCACGATCGCCAGATCGTAGGCCATGCCATCCTCCTCGGCGTTTAAGGACTGAAGCCGGAGCGCTCTGCGCAGATCAAGCCCTCGTCCCTTATAGCATTTTACGTACTTTTCACTGAGCGATCCCGGAACATTCGGGATCAACCCCGCCAATGCACGGGTCCCTCGTTCTCTCATTTCCTTGCTCCCCGTATCCGTCGTATACTGGCCTTGTTCGGGTCGCATCCTGAATCTTCGGAGCGGCACTGGAGCCAATCATGAGTCTCACCGAGTTCCCCGCGGGCGCGCATTCCTCGCCATCCCGTGTCTCCCTCCCCAAAGTCACCGTACCCGCTCTGAGCGAGATGAAGCGCCAGAGCAAGCCCATCTCCGCACTCACTGCCTACGACTACGCCACCGCACGCCTTGCTGACGAGTCCGGCATCGACCTCATTCTTGTCGGCGACTCGCTGGCTATGGTCGTGCTCGGCCATGAAAATACGCTCTCCGTCACTGTCGAAGAGATGCTCCACCACACGCGCGCCGTGCGCCGCGCCGTGCATCGCGCTCTTGTCGTCGCTGACATGCCTTTCGGCAGCTATCACGGCCCGCTTGCGCATGCCCTCGCCAACGGCGTGCGCTTCGTCAAAGAAGCGGGCGCTGAGGCCGTCAAAATTGAAGGCCCGCGTGTGGAACTGGTCCACGCGTTCGTTGAAGCGGAGATTCCCGTCGTCGGCCATCTCGGGCTTACGCCGCAAAGTGTGCATCGCATGGGCGGCTATCGCGTGCAGGCCCGCACGGCCGATGCCGTCCTCCAGCTTCAGGCCGATGCCTTCGCGCTCGCACACGCCGGCGCGGGAGCCATCGTCCTCGAAGGCGTTCCCCGCGAAGCGGCCGAACAAATCACAGCAGCCCTCCCCATCCCTACCATCGGCATTGGCGCCGGACCCGACTGCGACGGCCAGATCCTCGTCTTCCACGATCTCGTCAATCTCACCTTCGCGCCCGCCGCTAAATTCGTTCGCCGCTACGCCGACGCCTCTGCGCTCTTCCGCTCGGCCATCGAGCACTATCGCGAAGACGTCGAGCATCGCGCCTTCCCGTCCGATGCCGAAAGCTACCACCTGCCTGACGCGGCGCGCAGAATGATCCAGATCGATCGCGATGACGCCGACGCAGTGGTCAATATCGATGCTCGTGAAGAGCTGAATCAGAAAACCAATCGCCGCTGATGCAGATTGTTCGCACAGTGAATGAGCTCCGCCGCTGGTCTCGCGCCGCCCGCTCCACGACACGCGAAGGAGCACGAGTACCCCAGGTCTCGAATCTGAGACCTGGGATAAACGCTTCGCCTCAGATTCCATCAATCGGTCTCGTCCCCACCATGGGCGCGCTCCATGCCGGCCACGCCTCGCTCATTCGCGCCGCCCGGGCCGCCTGCACGCACGTTGCCGTCAGCCTCTTCGTCAACCCCACGCAGTTCGGACCGAATGAGGATTTCACGCGTTACCCGCGCTCGTTCGACGCCGACTGCGCCCTCGCCGAAGCCGAAGGCGCCGACGTCCTCTTCGCTCCGGCGGTCGAAGAGCTCTACCCCAATGGCCCCGACTCCACCTTTGTCGAAGTCCCCGGCCTGAGCGATCGTCTCGACGGCCAGTCGCGCCCCGGCCACTTTCGCGGAGTCGCCACCGTCGTCGCCAAGTTACTGCTCGCTGCCGAGCCTGACCGCGCGTACTTCGGCCAGAAAGATGCAGCCCAGGTCGCCGTTCTGCGCCGCATGGTCGCCGATCTGCGTATCGCCACAGAAATCGTCGTCTGCCCCATCATTCGCGACTCTGACGGCCTCGCCCTCAGCTCGCGCAACGCGTATCTCGCACCGGCCGAGCGCGCGCAGGCCCTCACTCTCAGCCGCGCCATTCGCCATATTGAATCTCTTTTCGTGCAAGGCGAGCGCCACGCCCACATGCTCCTTGCCTCGGCGCACGGCGTCTTTGCTTCGGAACCGGAAATCGAGATCGACTACATCGCCCTCGTCGACTGGTCCACGCTTGAGCCGGTCGCCATCGCCAGCGCCGGCATGCTCTTCGCCGTGGCTGCGTGGGTCGGCAACATCCGCCTCATCGACAACACAATCTTGAGTTGATTCGTCGAGAAATTCGTTGCACAACCCGCGATCCTCGCCGCAATCTGGATGCAGTGCCCGAACTCCCCGACATCACCGCCTACCTCACCGCGCTCGAGCCGCGCATCGTCGGCCAGCCACTCGAACACATTCGCCTGCAAAGCATCTTCGTCCTGCGCACCGTCGATCCTCCCATCACCGCTGCCGAAGGCCGCATCGTTCACGAACTCCGCCGCATCGGCAAGCGCATCGCCATCGGCCTCGACACCGATTCCGCCGCTAACCCCAATGACCGCCTTTGGCTCGTTATCCACCTCATGATTGCCGGCCGCCTCCATTGGCGCCCGCCGCAGGCCAAGCTTGCCGGCCACCAGTCGCTGTTCGCCCTCGATTTCCCGTCTGGCTCGCTCGTCCTCACTGAGGCCGGCTCCAAGCGCCGCGCCTCGCTGCATCTTCTGCGCGGCGAACAGGCGCTGCGCGACGTCGATCCCGGAGGCATCGAGATTTTTGCATCGGATTTGGACGAGTTTCGTGCGGCACTGACAGTCGAAAACCGCACACTCAAGCGTGCGCTCACTGATCCGCGCCTCGTCAGTGGCGTCGGCAACGCCTATTCCGACGAGATTCTCCACGCCGCCGGGCTCTCGCCTATCGCGCTCACACACAAGCTCAAGCCGGACGAATGGGTTCGTTTCTTCACCGCCACCCGCGCTACGCTGCAAACTTGGATCGACCGTCTTGCCGCCGAGGCCAGGAAAAAATTTCCTGAGGGCGTCACTGCATTCCGCCCCGAAATGGCCGTGCATGGGCGCTTCAGCCAGCCCTGTCCTCGCTGCGGCAGCCCCATCCAACGGATCCGCTATGCCGACAACGAAACCAATTACTGCCCTACCTGCCAGACCGGCGGCAAGGTCCTCGCCGATCGCAGTCTCTCGCGCCTGCTCGGTTCCGACTGGCCGCGCACTCTTGAAGAACTCGAGTCGCTCAAGCGGCGATAAACCATCCCGCCTTTTCGCCTGCGTGGCTTCGCAGCCTGTTACCATTTGTGCGTCCTATCCCCTGAATTACCTTGACATTGCGTGAATGCCTCCCGCAGAGTGTTTGCGACGACTCCTGACAAGCCGGCCCGTGGTCAAGCTCAAGATTCGGGAATCCACCGGGCCCAGGAGCCTCATAACCGTTGCGGAGGAATCTTGAATGGTTACGAATCTACATCACATTTTGGTTTGGGTATTTGTAGCAGCCGTTATTCAGTGGTTGCTTGGTGCTCTCTGGTATGGAGTCATCTTCAAAAACTCCTGGCGGAAGCTGGTTGGCTTTGCTGAAGGTGAAAAGCCAAAGAATGCCTGGTTTGGCATGATCACCTTCTTCATCGTCTGCTTCCTTCTGTCCTTCGTCCTGTCCCACGTGCTCCATTGGGCTGGCACGAACACGTTCAATGGAGGCGCAAAAATCGGCATTATCTGCTGGTTTGGCTTCATCGCGCCGCCGCTCCTTGCGCAACACGTTGCTGAGAACCGGCGCGCCAACCTCTTCGCCATCAATGGCGCCTACTGGCTGCTGGTCATGATGATCGGCGGAGCCATTATGGCGGCGTTCCACTAAACCGCCTTCTCGCAGCGACCTCCTGGTTTCGCTGCACTCAGGGGGGCAATTTCATCGTTGAAGTTGCCCCTTCAGGTCTCAATTGCCTGGGTTCGCCGGGTGCCGACCGTAGAATCTTCTCCAATCTCTCCGAGATTTTTTCCAGAATCATTTCCATGTTGCCGTCTTAAAATCGATCCATGACGAGATCGAATATCACGACGGATGGTGCGCCTGCCGCGATCGGTCCTTATGCGCAGGGCGTGCGTGTCGGAAATCTGATTTTCACGGCGGGCCAGGGAGCGCTCGATCCCATTACAGGACAAGCCGTACCCGGCGGCATCAAGGAGCAGACCGAGCGAACTCTCGAGAACCTGAAGGCGGTCCTCGAAGCAGGAGGCAGCAGCCTCGGCCAGGTAGTGAAGGCTACGGTCTTTCTCAAAGACCTCAACGATTTCGCAGCGATGAATATGGTATATGCATCCTATTTTGGATCAGACAGTGAAGCCTTGCCGGCGCGTACAACCGTTGAAGTTTCGCGCCTGCCGCGCAACTTGCTGGTCGAAATCGAACTGATCGCCGAGGTCTGACCCGCCGCGATCCGTGTTGCCTGACCCCAACACTTCCCCGCACCCATCGCGTCAATAATCCAGCGCAGGAGGGCACCTTGAGCGAATCCGATAAGAAAGTAGTCCGATCCGATGCCGAGTGGCGCTCCATGCTTACGCAGCAGCAATACCACGTCCTCCGCGAGAAGGGAACGGAGCGCCCGTTCACCGGTGCACTCACTGAAAATCACGAAACCGGCAACTATCACTGTGCGGGTTGTGGTGCGCTGCTGTTTCTAAGCGGCGCCAAGTTCGACTCCGGGTGCGGCTGGCCCAGCTTCATGATCCCCGCCGGTGCGAAGTCCGTCGACGAGCACGAAGATAATAGCTTCGGCATGCGCCGCATCGAGGTCACGTGCGCCCGTTGCGGCGGCCACCTCGGCCACGTCTTTCCTGACGGCCCTCGCCCCACCGGCCTGCGCTACTGCATCAACTCTGCATCGCTCACTTTCACCCGCGAAGCCGACTCGCCCGAATCAAAGGGCCGAAGCACATAAGCGCGCACAACAAAACCCCGTCCTTTTGAGACGGGGTTCGTCAGTGCCTGATTTAGGTGCCCGATGCCGCCTGCCTGATTCAGCCCGCGGATCGGGTGGAATCTACGCCTTCGCTACCTTGTTGCTCTTGATGCACGACGCGCATACGCGCAACCGCTTGGGTGCGCCGTTCACCAGCGCTTTCACCACCTGCAGATTCACGTTCCACCGCCGCCGCGACACATTGTGCGCGTGCGAGATGTTGTTGCCGAAGCGCGGCCCCTTGCCGCAGATATCGCAAACTTGTGCCATGACTCAACTCCAGATTTTTCTTCTGATTACGGCGCACTCACGGCGGCACGATGCAGAAGCGCGCCACGTCGACTTGCCGAATCTTCAGTATACCAGCACCGGACAGGCTGCTGGCGCCTCAAGCCACGCCAAGCCCGAACCGCTCGCGTACCTCATACCGTGAACCACCCGGCCCCAAGTGGCTCTCATAGAGCAGAAATTCGTGTGCCGTGAATCGTGAGAATGCCGGGACCTTGCCGGCTTTGTCCAACAGCCCCTGAAGTTGTGCGTGCCGCCCATCGCCTTTTGAGCGAGAGAGAGTAATGTGCGGATGAAACGGCCGCTTCTCCGCAATAAATCCGCACTGGCTCGTAGCAGCCAATACGCGCTGCTGCAGGGCCGCGAGCTTCGGCGTTACGTTCACGTCAACAAAGAGCACGCCCGCACGATCGAAAGCGCCCAACTCGCCCAGCTCCACGGCAACTGGCCCGCAACGAACTTCGCTCAGTCGCGTTTTCAGGCACTCCAGTTGTTCTGTTGTCGTATTTCCCAGGAACTGCAGCGTAACGTGCCACGATTCGGGCTCTGTCCAGCGCAGGCGGCCAGAATGTCCGTCGCCCGCGCATCTCCGCAATCGCTGCACCAGCGCGGCAAGCTCTCGCGCCACCTCATCCGCCAGCGCCACACCCACGAACAACCGCATACCGGAACAGTTTAGTTCCAGTTCTTGGATTGGGTGCCCTGGGTCCCGATCTTGGGACCCGGGATAAGCAAAATTGAGCAGCAGGCCTCAAAAGCACTGTCTCAGTTCGCCGCTGGCGGCGTTCCGCCCGCTGGTGGAGCCCCTACCGGCGGCGGCCCCCCCCGCCCGCCCGGTCCCCGACGCTCTTCCTGCGGAATCACGAACTCCTCCGGCATCTCATGTCCGCGATGGCAGGTCCCGCAGGTCACCTTCATATCCATCGCGTCCGTATCAAGTGCTTTTGCCTTGCTGATGTAGTCCGCGTTGATCTGTTCCGTCATGGTGTACATGATCCGCGCTATCTGCTTGTCCGGCTTGGAGTCGTCGGCAAAATTCATGCGCGGCCGCCCGTTGGGTCCCGGATTGTTCGCATCGGCCATATGGCATGTATCGCAATGCACGCCCAGCGATCCAGCCCACTTCTCCATGATTTCGCGCACTTGCGCGCCGGTCAGATCCTTGGGCAGCACCTTCAGATTGGTCGGCGGCGGAAAATTGCGCATCCGGCCCATTCTGCCGCCCGGTGCGCCCGGTTGCTGCTGGCCTTCTGCGGCCGGCTGGCTTGGCTGATTCTGCGGAGTTTGTGCAACCGTCAAAGCGGCCGTGGCCAGCAACGCAACCACAGCAGTGGATGAGAGCAGGGAAGTGAGATTCACTTGGGCTGGATCCTTTCAGATTGAGGATGGCTTTCCTGGGAAGATTTACCGATCAGATGATTTTAACGCGGGCCGGCTTCCTCTTAAGGACGGGCTCGGTCCCCAGAAAGATGCACTTGCCGGTCATATTCTTCGCCCCTGAAACGCACAGATGCCCCGGCAAAGCGAAGCGCAGCGGCAACTCTACGGCGTGGCGGATGCCGATCCTTCGCGTGACGAGCACCTTGGTGACGCGCATCCGGTCATCGAGCAACTTCAAAGGCGAATCCGAGTCCAGCAAATCGAGACCGTTATGTGCGGCCCGCGTCAGCCCCAGCGCCTGGCAAAGCCGGCTCGGCCCGCTGGTCAGTTGCCGCGCAATCGACCTCTGCATGTTCAACAATCGCTTGTCATCCTGAGCGGAGCCAGGCGCGCTCTCGCGCCAGGCGGAGTCGAAGGACCTGCGGTTGCTTTTTCCTTGCGGCGCGAACATTTGGCTCGCGTCAGCCGATTGCGCGTCGTACTTCAGCCCACGGTTCCGCGCCATCTGCTCCAGCCCGGCCACCGGCTCCAGCGCCCGCACCAGGATGCACCCAGCCCGGCCTTTGGGCTCGCAGGTCACATTCATGCAATAGTAGCGGCCGTAAATCGAGTAAACATACGCATGCGCGGCCGGCCCGAACAGCACCTGGTTGCGCGGCGTAGGCCCGCGATGCGAATGCGCCGCCCGATCGGCAGTTTCGTGGTGCGGTCCCAGGTACGCCTCCACCTCGACAATCCGACCGGCGAGAATTCCGCCGCGCGTTCGATGCACGAGGATCTTCCCCAGCAGCCGCGGCGCAACGCGCTCCACTGGCGCCTCAAAGAACGCGCGCTTCATCAACCGGCCGAGAATCTTCTTCGACGCGCTCAGTGTTTTGACCCCATCCTGGACTACAGATCCTCAAATCAAATGACGCGCTGACTCGCTGACCTGCTAACTCGGCCAACTCCGCCAACTCCGCTAACTCCGCCAACCCCGCTAACCCCGCTAACCCCGCTAACCCCGCTAACCCCGCTTCATCCCCTTCATCAGCGCCAGCACCTCTTCCGCATGCCCCTCCGGCTTCACATCGCGAAAGATGTGCAACAGCGTCTGGTCCGGGCCGATCACGAACGTGGTCCGCGCGATTCCCATCACCTTCTTGCCGTACATGTTCTTTTCCTTCATCACACCAAACTGATTGCACACTTTCTCGTCTACATCAGCAAGCAGCGTGTATGGCAGGTCGTACTTCGCTTTGAACTTGGCCTGATCGCGCGGCGTATCGCGGCTGATGCCCAAAACAACCGCTCCCGCCGCCTGCAGCTTCTTAAAGGTATCGCGGAAGCCGCAGGCTTCAATCGTGCAGCCGGGTGTGTCGGCCCTGGGGTAAAAGAAGAGGATGACCGGCTTCCCCTTAAAGTCCGAGAGGCTCACCGTTTTGTCCTCGTCCGTTTGCAGCGTGAAATCGGCGACTTTCTTGTTCAGCTCCATAGGGAATATCCTCGCTCTAGGGGAATGCGGCAAATCGGCGTCCGCCACGTCTGATTATTGTCGAGGAAAGCGCAACGTGTCATCGCAGCCCAAATCTCGCTTGTGGATTTCAGCTAAAGGCCTGCCTGTCGCAAATTCTGGGCGCCCGGCCTCCAGCTCCGGGTGTGCCAACCTGACCGCGTTCTTGTCTTTGACCAGGTTGCCCCATCCTTTTCCGGCGCGCTTTTTGCGGCGGAAAGGGTGGGAACTTGCATCCCTTTTGATCGCTTCCTCTCTCGCGCTCCCCGCCCTCGCCCAGTACCAGGGCCAGGTCAATCCCAACAAAAACGCGCCCCAGCTCCGCGCCGTCGGCGTCTTTGAGTGGACTGGGGACCAGGACCACCCCAAAAACAGCCGCCTGGTTCCCGTTTGCATCTTCGACGGGCAGGACCTGCAGGACGCCAGCGTTTACATGGCTCGACCCGCTCCCCTTGCCCTCGATAGTGAGGTCGAATATCAGCTCATGAGCGACGGCACGCCCGTCGGCCTCTTCGACATCTCCGGCGCCGCCCAGCAAATGGGCTCGTGGTTCGGCCTCGGCGCCTGGAAGCCGTTGCCTCACCCCAAAGCGCCGGCGCAAATTGCAAAAATCGATGAAGACAACGACGCGCAGAGCGACGTGCCCATCCTCCACCGCAAGCACCATGCCGGCGACACTGGCGGCGGCTCCGGCGCAAACTCGCCTCCTCCCGACCCCGACCGTCCCACGTTGCACAAAGACAGTGATTCAGCGAACAGCGGCTCAACCGGCAATTCGGGCTCCGGCACAGACTCAGACGCCAACGCCCCTGCGCGCGACCCCGATCGCCCGGTCCTCAAACCAGCACCCGACACCTCCGCTTCAACTGCCGATTCGAGCAATACCACGCAGAAGAAAAGCGCTGGCGACGATGAATCCTATGTCTCCGACGTAACCAAACTGACGAACACGAATCGTCCCCATCTTTTTCGCGGCAAGACCTCCGGCTTTGATGCGCCCCTGCTGCCCTCGCTCGTCGGCCTGCCCCCCGACATGCACCAGGAAGTTGCCGTCTCCGATGCCATCAATCGTCCGCTTCACGTGTGGGACTTTACCTGGGCCAATCCCGGCGACGAAGCCAAAATGAAAGCCGACCTTGAGGACCTGGCCCGAGCCGCGCTCGGCCTCAATCCTCCACCGGCGCAGGCCAAACCCGCACCCAGACGAACCACAGCAACTCGCAGGATCGCCAGGCCTGCCCCACCACCCCCACCGGCTCCGCTGCTCGGTGAGCGGTTCCGCGTGTTCGAACTGGCCTACGGTTCCGGCGCCACCATGGTCCTCTCCGCGCATACTGATGGCGCAGAGGGCAACATGAAGTTCGTCACGCTCATCGCGCAGCCCGATCTTTACGGCAACGTCGCCGTGCTGCTCAAGAATGTCACCGACGCTCAGCATCTCGACGACAAGCCGCGCATGGAACTCATCGACGCCGTCGACGCCAAAGCCGACAACCGCGGCGAGCTCCTCTTCGAGCTTCGTGGCGTCACGCAACGCCAATTCGCCCTCTACCGGGTGCTGCGCGGCGAGGCCACCCGCATCTTTCTCACCCCCGTGCAAACCATTGCAATTGCAGCAGCTAATCAATAAGTATCCCCTACCGCAAAAGAGTTATCGCCCCCTTCAGGTTTGCGCTGAATCTCCTATACAATTGAAGTTAAAGACAAGTGGTCAAATTGCCACTTTGTGAGGAGTTCTAGACGAGTGGCAACTACGCTTTCCGCACCTTCCTCTGAAGCCGTAACCGAAACACGATCCAGTCACAATTCAGGCGTTGAAGAATCTCTGGCTTCACCTGTTTCTCAACCGGTTCACTCCGTTCCCGCCAAGCGCCTCATTCGCATGGGCCGCGCCGCGGCAACCGACACCGGCTTGAGCTGGTCCATGCTCGTCATTATCGGCCTCTTTCATGTGGGAGCGCTGGCGGCGCTGTTCTTCTTCACTTGGCAGAGGCTGCTGGTGATGGCCATCCTTTACGTGCTCGCCATCAACGTGGGCATCGGCATGTGCTATCACCGCCTGCTCACTCATCGCGGCTATCAGGTGCCCAAGTGGCTTGAATACCTTATGACCACCCTCGCGACCCTCTCGCTTGAGGGCGGTCCCATCTTCTGGGTCTCCACGCACCGCGTTCATCACCAGCTCAGCGATCAGGAAGGCGACCCGCATACGCCGCGCGAGGGCGGCTGGTGGGCGCATGCCGGCTGGATCCTCTTCGGAGAGTCATTGCACGCGCAAACTGAGGCACTGTCGCGCTACTCGCCCGATCTTGGCCGCGATCGTTTCCACGTCTGGCTCAGCAAATACCACTGGCTTCCCATCGCCAGCAGCGCCGTGTTGCTCTTTGTCGGCGGACTCATATGGGGCGGTTGGGTCAATGGGTTGGCCATGGTTCTTTGGGGCGCCGTACTCCGCGTCACGCTGGGCCTGCACGCCACATGGCTCGTCAACTCGGCAACGCACATGTGGGGCAGCCGCCGTTTTGAGACTCGCGACGACTCGCGCAACAGCTGGTGGGTGGCTTTGCTCACCGGCGGCGAAGGATGGCACAACAATCACCACGCCCATCCCGTCTCCGCACGCCACGGCCTCCGCTGGTACGAGATCGATCCCAACTTCTGGGGTATCTGGCTGCTCTCGAAAGTCGGCCTCGCTCGCAAAATCCAGGTCGCCAAATTCGACCCCGAGAATCCCAAACCCGCCGGCCTCTGAGCCGGACCGCTTCGCTCTTGTTTCAACGATGCCACTTGTCATCCTGACAGAAGCAGGTCGCGCAAAACGCGGACTGTGAATGGCAAGATCTGCAGGGCCGTTTTGCTTTTTCGCCGCGACCATCGCCCCTCACGCGATCCGCCGAAGACTGGACGAATGCGTTTCCGAATTGGCTACCGGCTACTGGCTACAAGCTAAGAGCTAGAAGCTAGAAGCTAGAAGCTAGAAGCTAGAAGCTAGAAGCTAGAAGCTGCCCTTCTTCACTGCACCGTCAGCGCCAGCGTCCCCGTCTCCGTCATCGACCCTGAAACACCGGTTACCGTGACCGTGTACGTTCCCGGCGTCGTGCCCGGATTCGGCGGCGGACCATTGCCTCCGCCTCCGCCACCTCCGCCCGCGCTCCCTCCGCCGCATCCCACCCCTGCCACGGCCGCAAACAGCGCGACCCACGCCAACGCGACAATCCACTTCTGCCGCCGCAGCGGGACGCACAGCAGCACCACGCACGCCAGTGCCGCGCCACCCGTGCCGGGCCATAGCCGTAGCGACCGATTCATTGCGCTCGCTGCGGTTGTGTTCACCGTCAGTGTTACCACGGTCGCGTTTTCGTCGCCGCTCACCAGGGCGCTCGCCGGCAGACTGCACGTCGCTGGGTCGTTCGCCGCAACCGGCGTAATCGCGCAGCTCAAATTTACCGTGCCCGTGAATCCGTACCACGCCGTCAGGGACACCGGCGATGTGTTTCCTGTTGTTGCGCCCCGAGCCAAAGTGAGCGGCGCACCGGTCAGCACGGAGAAATAAGGCGTGAAATCGGTGGTGAATGAGAGGATCGCGCCGTTTGTCGTGCCCACACTGTTTTGCGCAACCACCTGGTAGTAGTAGATCGTGTTCGCGCTTAGCCCGGAAAGGGTCGCGCTCAACGTGTTGCTGCCGATTGCCGCTCCCAGATCCTGCGCCGTCGTCTGTGCTGCTCCGCTCAGCGTGCTGCTCGTGCCCCACAGGAACCACGCACGCGTATCAGATCCATTCGGATTCACCGTGGCCGCCAGCGTCGCAGCACTCGACGTCACCGCCGTGGCCGCGCTCGTTGAGGCTGCCGGCGCTGTGGCTGTCGAAGACGCCGTCACGGTCACCGATGTCTGCCCGGTCGCACTCACATAAAGCGCCGCGCTTGCATTGTCCGGTCTGTACGACGCCACAATCGTGTCCGTTCCCACCGGTAGCGCACCTGGCGAAATAGGAAACGAGGCGCCGCCGCCGGCCAATGCTGCGGTTCCCAGGTTGAAGCTGCCGTTCGCCAGGCCAATCGATCCTGTAGGCGTGGGCTCGCCGCTCGCGCCGCTCACGGTTACAGCCACCGTGAGCGATTGCGATGTCGTAACGTTCGTTGCCGACGGTGTCACTCCCACTGTCACCGGGTACACGCCCGCGCCCGTCAGATTCACCTTTTGCGGCGAGTCGCTTGCGTTATCCGTGATCGAAAGTACCGCCGTCATCGGTCCTGCGGTCGCCGGAGTAAATTGCCCAGCGATTATGCAATCTGCTCCCGCCGCCAGGCTCGACCCGCAAGTATCCGGAAATGAGAACGCCGATGCATTCGCGCCCGTCACTTCAATCTTCGTAATCGTTAGCGCCGCGCTTCCATTGTTGGTCAACGTCACCTGTTGCGGTGCGCTCGTCATCAGCACCTGCTGCGGTCCAAACGCCACCATCGGCGACGAAACCGTCGCCACCGGCGCGTCGCCACTCAGCGCAATCGTCTGCGTCGCGTAACTCGGATTCGCCGCATTCAAATTGTTGTCCTCCAGCGTCAGCGACCCATACACCGTTCCTGCTGCAACCGGCTGAAAGCTGATGCTGAGCGAGCACGCGTCGCCCGCTGCGAGAGTTCCAGCTTGCGACGCCCCCGCCGCCACCACCGGGCACGCCGAACCTCCGCCGCCCAGCGTAAAGTTCGTTGCAATCGCCGGATTGTTCCCGCTGCCGGGCGCGGGAATCGTCAGCGCCGCATTCCCTGCATTCTGCACGGTCACCGTCTTCGGACTATCGCTGCTCACCGCTCCGGCCGCCGTCGCTGCGAAATTCACCGCCGGCGCCTGCGCCCGCATCACCTCCACCACGCGATCGTTCAGCGAATCCGCAATGAGCAGGTTTCCACCCGCATCCAGCCCAATCCCGATGGGATCGTTCAGCCCCTTCCCATTCGCCGTCGGCGTAATCGCTGTCGCTGCGCCTCCACCCGCCGGCACCTCTACCACGCGATTGTTGGCATCGGCGATGTACAAATCGCCCGCCGCATCCACTGCAACTCCGTACGGAAAATCAAGGCTCTGTCCATTCACGCTCGGATCAATCGCCGTCTGCGCCCCGCCTCCTGCCGGCACCTTCACCACGCGATTCCCAAACAAATCCGCAATGAAGAGGTCACCCGCACTGTTCAGCGCCACTGTCACCGGATACGAAAGCTTCGCCCCGTCCACCAGCGGATCGATCGCAATCGGAGCTCCGCCACCCGCAGGCACCTCCACCACACGCGCATTGTCCACGTCGGCGATGTACAAATCGCCGGCGCCATCAATCGCCATGCCGCACGGATAACGCAGGCCCATCCCGTTCACCATCGGATTGATGATTGTCGGTTGGCCTCCGCCGGCCGGCACCACGATCACGATGTTGCGATCCAGATCCGAGATATACAGATCGCCCGCCGCATTCACGGCCACTCCGCCTGGCTCCGACAATCCGCTGCCGCCGACACTCGGATCGATCGCAATCGGCGCGCCGCCTCCAACCGGCAGCTCCACCACGCGCGCATTGTCCTGGTCCGTGAAATATAGATTTCCAATACCGTCTACTACGGGATCAAAGGGATTGTTGAGCGCGATCCCGTTCACCATCGGCGCCAGCGCGATCGCAGCCCCGCCTTCAAAAACAATCTGCGGACCCACGCCGATTCCCGCCAGCAGAGCGATGCCAATCCGATTCCCTGATCCGTCCATCAACAGCACCGCGCCATAGCGCTCGCCGGCGTACAGCGGATTGAATGTCACCTGCGCCGTGCAGCTTTCCCCAGCCGCGTAGTTCATCCCTACCGCGCAGGTTCCTCCGCCGGCATTTGTAAAGTCGAGCCCTGTCGCTCCCTGTGTCACTACGGCAATGCCGCCGAGCGTCGCCGCATTCGGCAGCGTCACCGTCACCGCATTGGTCGCGCTTGCGCCAACGCTTACTGCGCCAAAGTTGGCCTGCCCCGAGGCGACCACCGGTACACACGCTATCCCCGCAGCAGCGAGCACAAGCCGGCGCGCAGTTTTCCCACTGATAATCGTTTGAGCAGGCATCATGGAAGTACGCCGCGATGAAGGGAAGAAGGCGTATCTGGAATTATGCTTGCCCTTCGCCACGATAGGCAAGCCACGGACCCGCAAGATCCCGGCAGTCTGCGATCATGTAGCGTTCCCCCTACACGCTTCGCAAAAACCCGAGCAATTGCCTGAAGTACACCGCCTGGTCGTCCCACATACACAAGTGGCTCCCGTTCTGACAAATTGCCGACGCCGCATTCGGCATCAACTTCGCCATCTTCTGCATATCGGCGGGATCCATCTCGTCGTACTGGGCGCCGATCGTCAGAGTCTTCACGCGAATCTCGGGCAGCCGATCCCAGCGTTCCCAGCCCTTCAGGTTGCCCACGACTTCAAATTCGCTCTTGCCCTGCATCTGGTTGTAGATCTTCTCATTCACCAGCCGGAACGCCCGCGTCACCGGCTCCGGCCACGGCGTCAACCGGCACAGCATCTTCTGGTACAAGGTTTCTTCAACAATCTGGTGGTACGCAGGATTGTCATAATCCCTGGCTGCCGACAGTGCATCCAGTTGCGTCCTCTGCTCCGGGGTCAGCCACTGCTCCTTGAGTCCTGCCAGCCGTTTCAGGTACGACTGCACTCCGGCCGACATGTTCGAAATCACAAGGCCACGCAAATGCTGCTGATACTTCAGCGCGTATTCAATGCCGAGAATTCCGCCCCACGAGTGCCCGTACAGAACAAAGTTGTCCAGCTTCAGCCCCTGCCGAACCTCCTCCACCTCGCTCGTGTACCGCTCCAGCGTCCATAGCGAAGGATCATCCGGCACATCCGAATTTCCCACGCCCAGTTGGTCGTAGTAGTACATTTCCACGCCGGCCTGCGGCAGAAACGACTCCATCGCCTCCAGGTAATCGTGCGGAAACCCCGGCCCGCCATGCAGCAGCAACACCTTCACCGCGCCCGAACCCATCCGCTTCGTCCACACCTTATATTTGCCGCCGCACACCGGAATCATGCGGATGCCTGCCACGCGAATTCCGCCTGGATTCAGTGCATCGCCCGCCGGCAGCGGCTCCTCCGCGGCCAGTGACTTTGCCTCCGCCCGCGCAAGATCGGGCACAGCGGCGCTGCTCGCTGCCGCAGTCAAACCCACACTCGTTTTCAGGAAATCTCTGCGTCGCATGGCCACAGAATAACCCTGCGCGCCCGCGCCAGCCGAAAACAAACTGTCAGCATATTCGAGGGCCGATCGATCCCAGGCGAAATCCGTGACACGGCGCAACGTGAGCCGCGCCTACTTCGCCACTTTCGCCCGCACCCACTGCACGCCAAAGTATGGCAGCGCCACTACCAGCACGATCACACCCGCCGGAAGTCCAACATCGCGGTATGTATCGGCATAATTCACCGAATGCCCGCCCAGAACATTCCATGCCAGCAGCGCAAAAATCGACAGGCAAGTCGTCAGGAAAAACGTGAAGAAGGCCGCCGCAAATGAAAGCAGCAGGCTTTGAAGCAGGCTGAATCCCTCCAGCGGAAATCCCAGCACCCTTCCGCCCTTGTGCCCGCCTTCTGCCATGTGCATCATCATTCCCATCCCTTTCATCTAGAATACAGATTCATGGCCGGAACTGTGCAAGTCGATCTTTGGCACGCGGAAAAGGTTGCCACCCAGGTCACCGTAACAGAAGCTCCCAACGGCATCCGCTATGCCGCCTGGGGCGAAACCCGCGTCTCTGAATCCGACCTGGAACGCCTCGTCGGCGCCGTGCCCGCCGCTCTCTCCGCCGCACTGCGCCAGCGCGCCTACTACTTCGTTCCCCTCGCCATCGCCGACACGGGCGAAAATCTCATCGCGCCCGCCTATACAGTCGAACTGGGCGATCGCGCCGCCTGCCATCGCAACGCATCCTTCGGATCGACTGAGGCCGTTTTCATTTCCACCCGCCTGGTTGAGGATCGCTTCGGCCTCGCCTTTGAGCTCTTCATCAACGTTGCGCACAACTTTGTTGAAGCGGCTGGAGTCCCCGACAGTTTTGCCACTCTCGTCTGGTCCCAGGCCGAAGCGCAAGTCCGCGGCGAAACCAGCCAGGATGCCTGGGAAACACGGCGCCGCGCCCTCGAGCCCCAGTCTGGCGCCAAAATCATCGACGAGCGCGCCCGCAATTCCTTCTACGAATCGTCGTTTTCTGATGCGCTCGCCATTTACATGCTTTCGCTTGCCCTCGATTTCGACTACCACGACCTTCGCGAGCGTGAATACCCGCTTCTCGCAGCGCCGGCTCTGGCTGAGCGTTTGCGCCACGTCGCCACCCTTTTCCCGGCCAACGACGGCTACGAATTCCAGATCCACTACCGCCGCAAAGGCTGAGCTTGCAAGCTGCGGTCTACAGGTTAGGAGTGGATTGCCGGTTTCTGCCCCCCCGATCCCTGCAGGACACGAAACGCCAGCTCGCCCGAATTCCAATCCATCGCCGCGTGCAGCAGCATTGCGGGCCACAGTGACGCCGAGCCAACGGCGATGATGGCCAGCGCCAGTCCCGCCAGCGCAGTGCGCGGCGCCTGAATCCAGCCAAGGTAGATGTGCCCTATGCCGAAGATTGCCGAACTCAGCAGTACAGCAGCGAGCGGCCCCATCCACGCGGATAGATACCAGATCAGAAAACCGCGATAGAACAGCTCCTCGCACACGCCCGCCGTCAGCGAGACGGCCCAGAACAACTTGCGCTCGAACTCCACATGCGGAAGGAGCGGTTCGGCATACGCCAGCCTGGCTCGAATCTTCTCGAACGTTTCCGGTCGCGCCAGCACCGCTCTCCGCTGCGCCACAAGAAATCCTACGAGCAACGCGACGAACGCCAACCCCGCTCCCAGCCGCATTGCCGGCGGAATGCCCATGTCGAGCGGGGTTGCCGTGCCCGCGAGCCGCAACCCGCTCCACGGACGCGCCTTTGCTGCCCACCAGCCCAGTAGGCAAAGAGCCGGCACCCACTCGCCGATCATCAGGGATGTGTAGAAGCCGCTGCGCACACCGGGGCCGCCCGCCGCCAACCGCTTCAGGTACCGCGGCCAGGTCCACCTTCGCTCAATCAGGGGAATCGCCAGCAAAAGCGCAAACAGGGCATCGTCGAAAATCGCATGCTGTGGATTCATTGCATCTCAAGCTGCATACAAATTCGACTGCACAAACTCGTTTCTGAACTTTCCCTGCGGATCATAATGCTCTGCCATCGCCCGGAACATCGGCAGCCGCGTGTAACACGGCTCAATCCATGCCGCCTGCAGCGTGAACAGCTTGCCCCAGTGCGGCCGCGGCTGAAAAGGCCTCAACACTTCTTCAATCTTCGGCAATACCTGGCGAACCGCATCCCACTCAGGCTTCCACGTAAAGTGAATCGTAAGCGACGGCCTCTCATGCGCTGTGCTCATCCACAAATGATCCGCAGCCACTGTCCGCAGCTCGGTGATCATCAGGTGCGGGCCAATCTGGTCGTGCAGCTTCTCCACGGCTGCAATTGCCTGCCAGCCCATGCTCCACGGAACAAAGTACTCGCTCTGCAGTTCCTGCCCGCTTGAGGGCGTCTGCCCGATGCGAAAATGCGGCAACCGGTCGTACCACGGGCCTGGAATTCCTTCCTGCTCCGTGCAACTCTCCGCTGAATGATCGGGCAGGGGATGCAGCTTCTGCGTTGCCAGCTTGGCGCCGAATAACTGCGGCTCCCACTTGTTCGCGTCACCATCCGCCAGCCGCCGCTTCACCCACACTTGTTCCGCCCGCTTGTGTTGCCAGTCGGTAAACACGCTTACGCTGTAGCCGCTCGCAAAAATCTCTTCAAAGTGCTTTTGCAAATCTTTGAACGAGAGCCCCTGGTACACCGACTGCGCCACCTTGTACGTCGGCTGCACATCCAGCGTTGTCCGCGTCACCACGCCCATCGTCCCCAACCCTACCACCGCGCCCAGGAATCGCTCGCCATCCCGCCCGCGCCGCAGCTCCACAAGGCTTCCATCCGACGTAACCAGCTCAATCGCCGACACCGCCGTTGCCAGATTTCCGTTCTTCAAACCGCTGCCGTGCGTTGCGGTCGCGCATGCGCCGGCCACAGTAATCCCAGGCAACGACGCCAAATTGTGCAGCGCGTATCCCTTCTCATCGAGCCACGGCGCCAGCTCTGCGTACGTTACGCCTCCACCCACCGTCACCGTGTTCGCCTTCTCGTCGAGCGTCATCTCCTTCAATTGCGCCAGTGAAATCTGCTCCACCGTGCTGTCGGCGATCGCGTTGAACGAGTGCCGCGATCCCAGCGCCCGCAGCTTGTTCGCTGCCTTCACTGCCGCGCGCACTTCATCTGCATTCGCCGGCGTCAGCAAATTGTTCGTGCCGTAGGTCAGGTTCCCCGCCCAGTTCGTCCTGTGCCCTGCCGGGCCGCCAGTCACCGTACCGGCCTGCTCGCCGCGCGTCACGCGGTCCAGCATCGTGCCGGCCACCATCGCTCCCGCCGCTTTTAAGAACTCACGCTTGTTCATCTCTCTTGTCCAGTCTCGCGGCCGCTCCCCTCGAATCAGGAGACTTGCACGCGGCAACAGAATAGGCGCGCCTCCGCCAGCCTGACAACTGACAGCTGGCGGCCAAAATGCCGAAGGCACGCGGCCAATGGCAGAGGATAAAGCCTTGAAAGCCGGTCGAGAATTGCCCAAAACCAAGAAACCGGCTGTCAAATCCTCTTCCAAAGAAAACCCTAACCGCTCCGGCCCCATCGTATTGCACAATACAGGTAGACCCCCTCGTGACACGCGCAATTTTCCTGGGAGGAACGCTCGCCCGTGAATGTACTTGTCTTCGGCGCCACCGGCATGATCGGTCAGGGCGTTCTTCGCGAATGCCTCCTCGATCCCGGCGTCCAATCGGTCGCCGCCGTCGGCCGCGCGCCCAGCGGCAGGCTACACCCCAAGCTCCGCGAAATCCTCCACGGCAACTTCACTGACTTTGCCGCCATCGAATCGCGGCTCACCGGGTTCGATGCCTGCTTCTTCTGTCTCGGAGTCTCCTCCGCCGGCCTCAATGAGGAGCAATACACGCGCATCACGTACGACATCACGCTTGGTGCGGCTGAAACTCTCGCGCGTCTCAGCCCAGCCATGACCTTCATTTATATCTCCGGCCAGGGAGCCGATGGCACGGAGCACGGACGCGTGATGTGGGCGCGCATCAAAGGCCGCACAGAAAATGCCCTTCTCCGCCTGCCTTTTAAAACTGTCTGCAGTTTTCGTCCCGGTGTCATCGTGCCTCGTTATGGCGCGCGCTCACGCACCGGTTGGTACCGCGCTCTTTACACCGCCACGCGTCCGTTACTCTCGATCCTGCGCCGTGCCTTGCCCAACCAGATTCTCGCTACTGACGAGATCGGACGCGCAATGTTGCTGGTCGCTCGCAACGGCGCACCCGAACCCATCCTTGAAAGCCGCGACATTCGCGAGCTCCTCAATCGTCACAAATGAAACGGGGCCCGCACCCTCCATGAGCACGCGCCCCGTGTCTCTGCTTTTCGTTCCCCGATCCCTGTTCCCTAATCCCTGGTCCCTGTCTTTAAGTCGAACCGGTCCACGTTCATCACCTTGCTCCAGGCCTTTGCGAAGTCCCGCACAAACGCCTCCTGCCCGTCACTGCTCGCGTACACTTCGGCGATCGCGCGTAGCTGCGAATTTGATCCAAAGACAAGATCCGCGACGGTTCCGGTCCACTTCACTTCACCCGTCTTCCGGTCGCGTCCTTCCAACACATGCTCTGAAGCCGCCGACCTCTGCCACTTCGTTCCCATGTCCAGCAGGTTCACGAAGAAGTCGTTCGTCAACGCGCCAGGCTGGTTGGTAAACACGCCGTGCGGCGACTGCCCGAAGTTTGCGCCCAGAACGCGCATTCCGCCGACCAGTACTGTCATCTCCGGCGCAGTGAGCGTAAGCAGTTGCGCCTTGTCGATCAGCAACTCTGAGACGCAACCCTCGTGCCCCTTGCTCACATAATTGCGGAACCCGTCCGCCTTCTGCTCCAGCACGGCAAACGACGCCGCGTCGGTTTGCTGTTCCGTCGCATCCGTCCGGCCCGGCGAGAAAGGAATCTTCACGCTATGTCCCGCCTTCTTCGCGGCTTCTTCTACAGCCGCGTCGCCTGCCAGCACAATCAGGTCGGCCAGAGAAACCTTCTTTCCGCTTGCCGGCTTGCCATTGCTTTTGGCCTGCGCCGCATTGAACTCCTTCTGAATCGCTTCCAGCTTGGCCAGCACCTTCGCCAATTCCGCCGGCTGATTCACTTCCCAGTTCTTCTGCGGTTCCAGCCGAATGCGCGCGCCATTCGCGCCGCCGCGCTTGTCGCTGCCGCGGAATGTCGAGGCCGATGCCCATGCCGTGCTCACAAGCTGCGCAGTCGAGAGTCCCGACGCAAGGATCTTCGCCTTCAGCGCCTCAGCATCCTTCTCGTCGATCAGCGGGTGGTCGACGGCCGGCACCGGATCCTGCCAGATCAGTTCTTCTTTAGGCACCAGCTTGCCCAGGTAGCGTGAGCGTGGGCCCATGTCGCGATGCGTCAGCTTGAACCACGCCCGCGCAAACGCGTCGGCGAGCTCATCCGGGTGCTCCAGGAAGCGCCGCGAGATCTTCTCATAAGCCGGATCGAAACGCAGCGACAAATCCGTCGTCAGCATCGTGGGTGTGTGCCGCTTTGACCCGTCATGCGCATCCGGAACCAGACCCGCGCCCGCATCGCCTTTCGGCTTCCACTGGTGCGCCCCGGCCGGGCTCTTCGTCAGTTCCCATTCATAGCCGAACAGGTTCTCGAAGAAGTTGTTGCTCCACTTTGTGGGCGTCTTCGTCCACGTCACTTCTAACCCGCTGCCGATCGCGTGACGGCCCACGCCCGTTTCGTAGCTGCTTCTCCAGCCCAGCCCCTGCTCCTCGATTCCGGCCGCCTCAGGCTCCGCGCCTACATGGCTGGCCGGTCCGGCGCCGTGCGTCTTGCCGAACGTGTGGCCACCCGCAATCAGCGCCACTGTCTCTTGATCGTTCATCGCCATGCGCGCAAAGGTTTCGCGAATGTCGCGCGCCGCGGCTACCGGATCGGGATTGCCGTTCGGTCCCTCCGGGTTCACATAGATCAGCCCCATCTGCACAGCCGCCAGCGGATTCGCCAATTCGCGTTCGCCGCTGTACCGCTCATCCCCCAGCCACGCGGCTTCCGGGCCCCAATCCACATCGAGTTCCGGCTCCCAGATGTCCGCGCGTCCACCGCCAAACCCGAACGTCTTGAATCCCATCGACTCCAGCGCCACGTTCCCGGCCAGGATCATCAGGTCGGCCCACGAAATCTTGCTGCCATACTTCTGCTTGACTGGCCACAACAGCCGCCGTGCTTTATCCAGGTTCACGTTGTCGGGCCAGCTGTTCAGCGGAGCGAAACGCTGTGACCCGCGGCCCGCGCCGCCTCGTCCGTCGTGAATGCGATACGTCCCTGCCGAGTGCCAAGCCATGCGGATAAACAGCGGTCCGTAGTGGCCAAAGTCCGCCGGCCACCAGTCCTGCGAATTTGTCATCAGCGCATGCAAGTCCTTGACCACTGCATCCAGGTCGAGTGTCTTGAACTCCTCGGCGTAGTTGAATTCCTGGCACATGGGGCTGCACAGCGATGAATTCTGATGCAGAATTGACAGGTTTAACTGGTTCGGCCACCAGTCCCGATTGCCTTTTCCCCCGGCCGAGGTGTGTCTTGCCATACCCCCAGTCACGGGACATTTCGATTCGCTTGCCATGATCTCTCCTGTAGGAAGCCGCAAAAGACGGCCAGCTTCAGTATAGGAGCCTGATGCCGATTCCGACGAGCGTCCGCTCCTGCTCGTTCAATGCATTCATCCCCTCGAAAACAACTCTGGCCTTACCCAGGATTCGCGCACACCAGTCCCGCGAGATCCGCCCGAGCTTCTCAGAATTGAAGTATGGAATTGCCACCGGGGGAGCGGAGAGATTCGCGCTAAGACGGCGTGTAATTCGATGCGCACATCGGAAACTTGCGAGGCGCAAGCCTTGACACCCTACATCGATAGGGAAATCCAGAGTCCCCGGCTTCGGCGAGCGGTGCAGTTGGCAGGGCCGCTGCCTCTTCGCAGCCAATGCGCTCGCACCACCGGCCCCGTCGATCAGGTAGCCCAGGCCCGATCACATTTGCAATTGTGCAGCGACGTTTATGACCGGAGTGCCAGAAACAATGCCGCCAGCCGGGCCCCTTACAGAAGCCTGCTCGACGGCGTAAAGTGTGTCCGCTGCACCACTCCTATGAGAGCGAGGAGCTGATATTGGTGAACACGGTGTTGATTGCCGAGGCAACTTTGTTCACGCCGACGATGCACGCCAAAGAGATCAGGCACACCACGAGAGCGTATTCCACCAAATCCTGGCCCTGCTCGCTATTCGTCAGTTCCTGGAACTTCACATACAGCTTGAGAATCGCTTCGTTCATCTTCGTCTCCCTCCTAAGTTCAGAATCTAGGGCAGGCACTGTCGACCAACAATGGCGTCTTGGTTGCATGAATCTGCCCGATAGGTCTTGGCGCATCCCGGACCGGTAACGCTGTGCACGGTTACTTCAATGCGCACGCCAGTGCGCCGCACTCAGTTCGCAGCCATGGAGCCATCCTCCAGATTTCGGTGGCAGAGTCAGCACGCCTGACATACCATTGCAGTATTCGAACAACTGCAATCTCTGCCGATTCCCCCCTGCAAACATGCCACTGGCCTGGGAGTGCTCGATCAGGAAATTTGAGTGAAGGAGTCGCGACTGCAGCATGCCGAAAACTGCATTTCACAACCTTGACAAATCACTCGCCCGCTCTCTACAACGGCGCAATTCTCTTAAGTCCGCGCTGATTCTCTACCTCGTCTTACTCCAGGCCTTTCCCGCTTTCGCGTGGGTATTCCCTGAGCACCGTGACATTGCCGTCCTTGCCGTGCAGCGGCTCGACCCCGGCAGGCAGGCTCAATTGCAGGCGCTCTGGGCGCAGGCTCGCAGTGGCCGCGAGTCGCGCCTCTGTGCGCAGGTCGCCGATCCCGCCCAGGCGCCGGCGCCGGCTTGCATCGACTTTGCGGCCTGGGCCGCCATCTCCGGCGACCACTCCTGCTCCGCGCGCGAGATGCTCGACACCTCGCTCAACTCTCCGTGGGTGCTGGGCGTGGCCCGCGTGGCCGGCCGGCTCAAAACGCAGCTCGCCGCCGCCCGGCGTCTCAACCAGCGCAGCAATGCCGTGCGGAACTCCGATCTTGCGCTGGAGAGAACCGATCCGGAATACGCCACCCGCGCCAGCTCTAACAACGCGCACTTCCTGCTGGCGCGGCCTGACGTCGCCATGGACGCCGCCAGCTATGCGCATCTCGCGCTCGGCCCGAAAGCCGACGTCAACTCACTCGGAACCTACGTCTGGTATCACCTGCGGGCACTCGACAGAGCGCGTTCGATCGCTCGCGGCGCAGTGCCTCCTGCAGCCCACGCCGACGCCGTCCGTGCAGCGCTCGCCGACGAAGCCTTCGCCCTGCACTTCCTTGAGGACAGCTTTGCGGCAGGCCACGTTGCCGGCAACTGGGGCGCAACCGCCATGCGCAAAGGAACGCACGACTACTACAACGAGCGCGGCCTTGCCCTGATGACGTGGAATGGCGATCATTTCGTCGGCCAGGGCGACGCTTACATGAAGCCGGCCGACGCCGATCGCGTTGCCAACGCTGTTCGCGACAGCCTCGCGCAACTCGTCGATTCCTTCGCAGGCAAGCTCGGTCTCTCCGACTCCAACGACGCAAATTACGCTGAACCGGAATCGTTCAACGTCTGCAAAGAAACGCAGTTCCCCACAGCCGCGGCCAGGCGCAAGGATATCGCGCTCATTGTTCCCATCATCCGCCAGACACCTGTTCCCGGACTCGGCAGAGGTCCCGGCGAACTTCCTCGTTTCCGCACGGAGATGGGTCCCTTCATCGGCATCTCAACCGGATTCCGCGGCGGAGTGCCGGCCCACGGCTTCGGTTCCGGCGAATCCGGAGCAAGCGTCACCCCCGGCATTGAGCTGTCGGCCCGTGTCGGATTGGGCATGGATGGCGTTCTCGACGAAGCCAGTGACGGCCTCATCTTCCTCGAAGGCGGCGTTCGCGATGATTCCCACTCCAGCGGTGCCGCTGCTATACCTGGCCGAGCCGCCATCACCGCAAGACTTCGCATGCCCTTCTGGCTGATCCCCGGCGACATCGCCGTTGCTGCGCCCGTCCTCGCCTTTACATCGCCAACACGCCTGCAAAAAATGGCAGTGGGAGCGGTCAACGGTGGACTCATCCCCTGGCAGGCCGGCATCGCCACCCGCGCCGGCCGTCTGCAAATGGTGCTGGGGCGCGAAGTGGGCGTCAGCATCTTTCGCGGCGGCGGCGATCACCCTTTCAAACTGCCTTCACCGGGAGTATCCGCTGCAAACACTCCTCTCGTCAGCCTCGATTCCCTCCAGGTGGAGTTTCCCGTCTTCGAGTACCGATTGTTCCGCACCTTTTCCGTGAACCAGAGCTCCGGCCTTACGCTCCAGCCCTACGTCGGTTTCGACACGCCGACAACGGTCTCGGTGGTTTCGCCCGCAAACGCGCCCGCCCCGCGCGCGCGTACCGTTGTCACCACCGGCATTCGATTCACCTTCGACTGGCGCCACTACTTCCGATGATCCCAGCCGACGACTCGCGAATGATCGACGAATGGCGCTACACTCGTTCCATCCTGAGGTACCCCATGATCTACCTCAAAAGCGCGCTCGTTGGATTAGCCACAGTGCTGCTGGGATGTATGGCGACGCCGATTGCCATGCTGATCTGGGCCAGTTGGACAACTGAAACTCGCAAAGCACAAAGCGACGGCATCACGATCGGATTTAGCCCGATGCAATCGGTGCATTCCGCAGGTTTCTGGGCATTCATTATTGGGCTGTTCGCTGCGGGATTCTTTCCGTCGATTGTTTTCTTGAGGCGGCGAATGTGCCGCTCTTGATGAATTTCCGCCGATCAGTTTTCCGTTGGCTTCGTGATGTGGTCCACCACGAGGTTGGGCATCTCCTCATGCGCGGCTTCGAGCTTCAACCCAAGCTGCTCCTGCACTGCTGTGAAAATTGAAGGCCAGCCGTCAGGATCATTTGCGGACCAGTCGCGGCCAAACTGAAGCGTGTAGTTGTAGATTCCGTTGAGACCGGTCTTGTCGATCACAGGCGCCTCCACCATCGAACTGAGCGGGCCGGTGATGGCGCGCATCGGCGCATTTGCTCCCACAAATTCGAGGCCATGCTGCGATCCATGGGCCTGGATGTCGGCGGCCGGCGGCGTGGCCGGCACTTGTCCGTCAGGCGGCGGAGGCACGGCCTGCAGCTTCGCGCCGCCCTTGGCTAAAACCAGGTTGTAAATCGCCGTGTTGCGCGTTTCAAGATGCGTCTTCAGGCCCAGGCGATCGGCCAGCAATACACGAATCGCGTTGCGCTTTTCCAGCCGCACCTCATTGTTGGTCAACTTTGCGAGCCTGGCGTCAGTGGCGTCGTCCGACCGCGCCTGGATGTCGTAAAACGTGTTCTCGACCCAGTCCGGCGCGCCCACCACCGGAGCGTCGAAGCCGTAAGCAATCTGCAAAAGGGCCTTGATCGGAAGGTTCGTGGCTTCGAAGCGGCTGGAGTGCGGTGGGCTGGAGACGGAAACATGAAAATTCGCATCGGGCGGCGGTGCCAGGCGAATGCTGACCACATCAAAGGTGAGCGTCGGCGTGTAGCCGGGCTCTTCCACAATCGGGGTCTGCGTGTACGCAGGCAGGCTAGTCACGGCGGCGACAACAGCCGCGAGCAAAACGAAATGCCGCTGAACAAAGGGGAACATGGGCAGGGAACTCCTCATAGGGGAGATACGCGGTTGTGAATGGTTCGGTTCCGGAATCTTGATGAATTCCGATGATATCAGGATGAGCCGCAGGCGAAGGATCTGCGGTTGCTCTTCGGCGACGTCTGCTCCTGCGAAAAATCTAACTTCCGCATAGCCGGTGACCCGCCCTCGACCAGATCGAGGGCCGCGTCTCCGCCAATCGAGGAAAGGACGCTGGGCAACGAACTCCTGTGCCAGATATACTTCGCTTGCCGGAGGATTAGAATGGCACGAACTGCAGCATCAAGCGTGGTGGTTCTGATTGTTGTGGCGATTACATGTTCTCTCAAATCGCAGCCTTCAGACAACGTTGACAAGGTCGCAGTGCGTGCGGTTGTTGACGGCCTTATGAATGCCTGGAATGGACACGACGTGAAGGCATTCGCGGCGCTATTTACCCCGGATGCCGACTTTACTAATTGGCGGGGGGCAGGGGCGAGCGGTCGGGACAAGATCGAGGAATTTCACGCTCGACCATTCGCCACTGTTTTCAAGGACAGTCATCAACGCTATTCGGATTGCAAAATTCGGTTCATTCGACCTGATGTTGCGACGGTGGATGTGCATTGGGAGATGACCGGCATGGTAGATGCGCAGGGCAATCCGCGGCCTCCACGAAACGGATTGTTGAGCCTCGTGATGGTCAAGGAGAGCGGCAAATGGGAGATCGCAGTGATGCACAACCTCGATATCTCAGCGCTGCCACCAATGCCGACCGGCTCGAGTACAAAGTAAGGCCGGTGTTGTCTCCGAAAAGCGGAATCACTGCCGCCATCACAGCGCTGGAGATGCCCTATCTACATTACCGCTTTCGTGGTTGCGGCCGTATTGTCGGCACGTGGGACGTTACCAAAAATGGTGCAACTTCCCATTAGCCGGTCACTCGCCCGGAATCCGAAAAAGCGAGTGCCTGCCACGTCACTCTTAGCTGGGTGCATCGGTGATTTCTCGTCATCTATCGGGCAATGAAACACCCGACTCCATCCCCACAAACGCCCCAAGTGCCCAATCCGTTTTCACTGCGCCACGCTAAGTGGTACTGCTCATCGACGGGGTCGAACACAAGAACGTAGCCCGCATCTTCGGCCATCGCGACGCACATGCGCTTCATGCCCACGCCAGTCCTCGATTCCTCGGGGGTATTGCAGATGTCGACTTCCTCCCAATGAGGTTCAATGAGGCAGGTGCGCATTGAATCCAGATCAGCGTGAATCACCTCCGCAGAGAGCGGACTTCCCACAGCATCCGCAGGATGTTCGTATACGTAGCCTGAGATTTCATGCTCTAGCTCGCGGCGAAGCCGTTGGAAGAAGTCTTTGTCGGCCGCGTCTGGCTCAGGGTTAGAAATGGCCTTCTGCATGGCGATTTTGTAGGCGTGGCGCGACGTAAGCAGCCAACGCGCTCATCCTCCCGTCGGGCACATTGTTTCTTGGTTGCGAGCGGATTGTCAGCAAACAGGAACTATGCCGAGTATTCGCCAGTTCGCCCGTAAGGTAAGAGTAGCCGGTGACTCGCCCAGAGAGCCAGCCAACCCGGCTTGAATGCTCACGCTACGCGATCATCGGAAGACCCAAAACCTTACCAAGAAGGCGAAACAGAGAAACATCAAGACCACGCAAAAGTCCCGAAACAAAACCAGCCTATTCGACGGGTACTGTCGTTTAAACTCCTTCCGTATCTCGGAGCCCCACCAGAAGTATGAGAACTTCTTGCCTTCAGGAAGATTCTTGTTTATGAGTTCAACCATCCTGATCGAAATTAGATTGGCAAGGAGGGCAGAAATCCCGCCTAATCCTGCGGCAATCAAGACTGGGAGCGAAGGTAGGCTCATCGTTTGCATGGGCTTTTCGCAGTCAAGCCTGCTGTATAAATCAGCATACTCGCTCAAATAAATCGCCTTTGGTTGTGTCGTCGCAAACCGGAACTATGCCGAACCTTCGCCAGTTCGCCCGTAAGGTAAGAGTCGCCGGTGACACGCCCAGAACGCCTCAAGCGAGCGTAGAATAGGGCAACAAAGAGCGGTGATTCGAGTATGAAGGTGTGTGTCTTTCTGTTCGTCCCACTCCTGACAGTGATGTGCGCTCAGTCTCGTCCGATCTTTTCTTCGGACCCTCCATCGCAACCTTTGCACAGCCTTTCAGAGGCGCGGATCTTTGCTCTTGGTGGGGTTGGTTTCGCGGGAAAGACTCCCCAAGAACTACTTCTGTTCAGAGCCATCATGGCGCTCAAACCGGATCAGGCAAAACAGGAGTTGGAGAAACTCTATTCTGGCGGTAACCCTCAAGCCATGAGTTATGCGCTCCTGGGGATGCGGAAGTTTGACCGGAAACGATATGCAGAACTGCTCGTGCTGGCTCGCGCTTCGGATGTGACCGTTCGTTCAATGGTGGGCTGCGACATCTTGAATGAAAAGCTCCGAACAGTCGCAGACGAAATCGATTCAGGAAACCTCGATCCGATCCTTACTTACAGAATCGCTCCTTGACTCCAGTGTTAGGTCGGGTTGTCGTCGATACTTTCCCAACGCGATATGGATCACGTTACGTCCGGTTTGCCGGTTATTCACCCGCTTCACGGTTTCTCTTTCAGAAAGTCACCGGAGGGAAAACGCGGCATGTTGTATCTATTGCGGCACGACAAAGGTAGCGTTTAGATACGGCTTCAGTTCGGCCCATGGAATGGTGATGGGATCAAGCCCGCAACCGTCACATACCAACCCGTAGGGAAGAAAGACAATTGTCAGGCCATCCGGCCCAATCAACCAATACTTGCGAGGGTCCTCAGTGATCTTGTTTAGAACCTCGCTTTCTGTCTTTGCCCCGCGAAAATAATCAGCTTGGTGCGCGTTCCAGGTCTCGGGGCCGCCGTCGGCGAATAATGCCTGTACTGATTTGGCACATGCTGCCTGAAGTTTTTGTTGCCACCCCGCCCCTGATTTGAATACGTCGTCTACGTGCAGTTCCCTGCTTTCGCGAAGTATCCATGTGAACTGGAATCGATCGAATATCGGATGCCAATCTGTATCTTGCGCAACCTCCACGGTCGTGGCGATCCATTGATCGTTGGCTGAATCGATGGTCGTCGTCAACACGAAGTCGCCTCCCGTTGCCCAAATATCCTGCCACTCCTGTAGGCGACTATCACCAGTAAAGGCACTCTGAGCGGCAGCTTCTATGGCTTTGTTCCATCTTTTCCATTCTGTTTCGTCTGATGCCGCCTCTGGCCAGGAAGCACTCAAGATTCCAAGGTCGTCATCGCCCGCTTGCTCAGCATTATTCAGGAACAAGGAGCGCCACACGAAGGTTACACCGTGCTTTCGCAGCACAAGATGTTGAAGCTGGTTGATTCGGAATTTGTAATCACCTAGGAGGCAGCCGGTCAGGTCCTTACCGGCGTGACGCCTGGTTGGTGTACATACTACAGCTAATTGGTTCAGCCATGCGCGCTGATCCGCGCGCACGTCATCAGTCATCGTGGGCGGCGTTCCTGACAAGGCGTCGGCGTATGCCGCTGCTAACTGCTCGTCAGCCTTACACAGCTCTGGTGAGGCACAGATGGCCTTCTCTTCAGGGGCCTTTGCCTTTGCACAGTCGAAGCTGCAGGCGGACGCGGCACTGCTCACTAGCAGGAAAAGGACAAGCCAATACTTATCCATCCTTAGCAGTCTCCTTGGAAAGGTTAGCCATAGTCTACTCTTCAGGATGCATCTTGCCGCTCATCGAGAACGTTCGGAGAGGATTGTTTGAATGCTTAGTAGAAGAGGAACGCGAGGTGTTACAAAAAGCTGAACTCAGCGGGACGCTGATTCAGAGAACGACCTCGGAGGTTCCTCGAAGACTATGTACTACATCGGACTGGATGTGC
>Ga0335085_10000941_pt1 | contig 70078 bp, 55 predicted proteins | sample Lox_Sample_45_FD_206712 | JGI IMG/M metagenome (GOLD analysis project Ga0335085, IMG submission 206712) | Soil microbial communities from Loxahatchee National Wildlife Refuge, Florida, United States - Lox_Sample_4.5 | ecosystem: Environmental > Terrestrial > Soil > Wetlands | place: USA... | reverse complement strand
GTACGTTGCGCGAAATCGTGGTTCGTCCCTATCGCATTTTCTACGACGTTAGCGAGGAATCCAAGAGCGTTGAGATTTTGCACGTCTGGCACGGCGCACGCGACGAACCGACGTTCGACAGGCGGTAACAGGTCCCCTCCCGTTACTCGCCCCTCAACGAGCCGCTGACTGCATCCTAATGCAAACCCTCATCAGGAGGCGCGCCAGGCGGCGGAGCTGTTGCGAGAGGCCGAGTTAGTAGCTGTGCCCGTCCCTGTTCTTTGCGAGTTTTGTGTGGGTGCTCCGTCGCGGATACAAGAGATCTGCTTCTGAAGTTTCGGACGCAATTCACCGGCTGATGAAGAGCGCCAATGCGGTCATGAAGCTGTCTCCGCGCTGCAGTCGCAAGGCGCCCTCGCACGCTTGTTATAAAAAGGCAGGTTAATCAGAATCCCGCCAGGATTTTCAAATCCTGATCGGGTGGCGACGACACGCAGTACAATGTCGTCACCACCCGTGACCACCCGTGGGTCTGGCTTGACATTTCAACTTGGCGGTGCAAGTATTTCGCCCATCAGCCTAGCTCAATGGCAAGGCCGAGAGGGAGGGCGTAATGAGAGCCTGCGTTCACTCCCGTGTTTTGTTGCGCACGCTCCTCAAGGTGCCAAGGTGCGCTGAGGGCTTGATTTCCTGCTTTTTCCTCTCAGTCTCAGTTCCGCACACAAGCAGGACTTCAATTCAAGGAGGCTAATCATGCAACGAATCAGTATTCTGCTGTTCCTTTTAGTCGTTTGCTTCGCAACGGCCATGCAGGCCCAAACGCAGGCTCCGAAGCCGGACCCTGCGCTCAAGAAACTAAGTATTTATGAGGGCCATTGGACATGCGAAGGAGAATCCAAGGCCGGACCGTTAGGACCCGGTGGCAAGTCCACTAGCGAACAGTCCTTTCAGATGATTCTGGGAGGGTTTTTTCAACAACTTCGGGAGACGGACAAGGGACCTACGGGAGGACAGAGTCTTTCGATTGCTGGGTACGACCCAGTGAACAAGAACTTGTCCTTTAGTGGCTACTCGAACGATGGAAGCACCTGGTCCGGAGTGTTAAGCGTTAGTGGAAACACAGTGACCACGGCAGGAAAGGGCATCGTCGCAGGAAACCAGGGTCTTTTCAGGAGCACCGATGTATTTGCAGCAGATTTGATGAGCTATACAGGAAAGGTCGAAATCTCTACCGATGATGGCAAGACCTGGATACCTTCCTCCGAGGCTAAATGCACCAAGGTCAAGCCCGCTCCGAAGAAGTAGGTGAAGGCTGAGGGGATGAGCAAGCGTAGCGCGGACCTGATTTGTAGGTCCGCGGCATTCCTCGTCCGTGAGAACAAAAGCCGCGGACCTAGAAATCAGGTCCGCGCTACGCTTACTCAGGCTTCTGATAGCGCCTGCTGCACCTCTTCTGGACTGCGGGCAATGACTGTCAGATAAGCCTGTGTCGGCTGATCAGGCCTGGCGCGGCCTTGCTCCCAATCGCGCAGTGTACCGAGCGGAATATGATACCGTGCAGCAAATTCTTCCTGCGTCATACCCAAATCACGTCGAATGATCTTCGCTTGTGGCGTCCGCTTCACACGCTTGAGGTCAGAAATGCTGAGAGGCTGCGCGTCAGGGTCGGCGTACGCAGCACGTTCCTCAGCGCTTTGCGTCATTGGACGGAGCCCTTTAGAGGTTCTCTTTAAGGTAGGTTTCCTGCTCACGTGTCGTAGCCCTCCCACCCGGGGGTTTTCAGAAATTCTCAAGCAGCCAGGCGTTGCTATCGATGTCGCTGACCGAAATGGCGAGGTATCGGCCGTCAGGCGAAGGTATACCCGCGAATCCTATGGCCGTTCCCTTCTTCTGCCACAGCACCTGGACATTTCCCTTGAGGTCCACAAAAAGAAGGTTTCCCCCCTGTGCCGAGGAAGAACCGCAGTAGAGGCCCATCCCGTTGGGGGACCACTCAAGGCCTGTGAGATTCGGCCAATCTTTCATTGCAATTTCGCGGTCGGAGCCGCCAACAAGCGAAAGCAAGCGAATGCGAATTTCAGGTTGGCGGCCTCTTGCAACCGCAGCCGTTGTTCCGTCGGGAGATAAGGAAAAGCCCGAATAGTCGCCCGACGGCTCGATATCGATCGTCCTCAGCACCTTGCCTCTGCCTTTCAAAGGGTCGAATGCGGTGAGCACTAAATGCTGCTCATCCTGGCTCGCTTCGGAGATCACGCATAGCTTCGCCCGGCCACGAGTGCACTGGTAATTCGAATCATTTCGCGTCTCCAGCACAAACTCCGACATTCCACCTTCGACAGGCACGCGCATCAGGCGGACCTTGGTTGCGAGGCCTGCTGGTCTGGGCGGTAAGGCGGCGCCGGTCACGGCCCCGGGCACGTCCATCAAACGGACCCGGGTAGCGAGGGCTGCCCCTCCTGGAGCTTCACTATAGAGGACCCAGCGGCCATCGGCGCTAAGGCGCGGGAGCATCGCTCCCGCCAGCCGTGTCGTTACAGGCTCGGCTGTGTCCCGATCGATTTTTTGCCTGAAGATGCCAGACGTCCCGTTACGGTCTGAACTGAACAGGACTGCTTGGCTGTCAGCCGTCCACGCCGTGGGCACGTCGAGTGCTTCGTCGTTGGTCAGTCGCCTTGGGAGACTCACCCGGGTCCCCCGTGCGGTGAGTTCGCCGAGGTAGACCTGGGTCTGTGGGCTTATCTTTAGGAGCACCAGCCGCTTCCCATCCGCACTTGCGGTCAACCAATCGATGTCGGATCCGGCCCACGGTGTAACGCGCTTAGCTTCGCCCTTGGGAGCTCCCGTTCGCCGATCGATGGCAAGCTGCCAAAGGTTAGCGTCTGTCGAGTCGGGGGACTCCTGCCGCGAGTACACAATCCGGCCGCCCGGAAGCCAACAGAAGTCGCCGAGCGCCTCTTGCGCGTCTGAAACAATCAGAGTCCGGTTCGCCCCATTCAGGTCGCAACTTTCGATGGAGGTCTGGTATCTCTCCGGGCTGCTTTGCAGCCGAGTGTAAACGAGGCGCCGCCCGTCCGGTGACCAGTGCAGGTTGTCAAGCCATTCGTTCTGTCCGACCGCGAGGACCCTGTACGCGTTGCCCCCGTCACCATCCATCACCCAGATTTCCCGAACGTGATCCCGGGGCGGGTGCTCCGGCGCGAAGGCGATGTGCTTCCCATCCGGCGAGCCCTCGGCCCAGGTTGTGTGTTCGCGCAGCTCGCGGAGAGATTGCCCCAACAGCGAAACGGCCCACAAAATTTGGTGCCCTCCCGGTTCCCAGGTTGTGGCCAGCAATTGCGTACCGTTGAGAAACCACGATTGGACGCCCCACCAGGCGCCCGCAGGAACTCCTGGAGGCTTCGGAACAAGCCGCTCCTCGCCCGTGGAAAGCACTTTGACATGTACACCCGCTGGGTCGGAATACGCCACGTATTCGCCATCGGGAGAAAGGGCCACTTCTTGGACTGCGTTCTCGCTGGAGTTGAACGTCAGGCGTTTCTGCGTCAACTCGGCCGGAGGCACCGGCGAACGCCCTTGATAGAGCCAAACGGCTACAAGTCCCGCCAGGATCATCCCCAGAATCACCGCCAGTCGAGGCCACGAGAGCTGAAGGCCTGCCCATGACTGGCGCCCGAAACTTCTGTCGCGGCTCAACCGCTGCAGGTCGGTTCGAATATCCGAGGCATGCTGGTATCGCACATCGCGATCCTTCTCGAGGGCCTTGTTGATAATCTCTTCCAGCTTGGGCGGCGCCCCCGGGGTGAGCGCGGTCAAACGTATGGTCGCTCGATTCAGAATCGCGTCATAGATTGCGGGCTTGCTGGTCCCGGGGAACGCCTGCCGGCCGGTCGCCATTTCATAAAGCACGGCGCCGAAGCTAAACAGGTCAGTGCGGGCATCGACTTCCTCGCCCCGTGCCTGCTCGGGACTCATGTAGGCCATGGTCCCCGGCGCTACTCCGGGGCGGGTCAGGTCCTCGCGATCATCCTGTGCAGTGGGCGGAGTTGCCGGGGTGACTGCTTCTTGGCCCGACGCGGGTTGAAGCATCCCTCCAGGCCCCACCCGAATGGCAAGTGAGGGTGCCGCCGTGACAGGGGCCAACTTCGCCACGCCGAAGTCCAGAATCTTAGCCTGCCCTCGGCTCGTCACAAAGATATTCGCCGGCTTGATGTCGCGATGAATGATTCCTTTCTGGTGAGCCGCTTCGAGAGCGTCGGCGATCTGGATGCCGAGGTCGAGCAGTTCGGTGATGGCCAGTGGTTTTCCTCGGATCCGGCGCCCGAGGGTTTGCCCTTCGAGGTATTGCATGGCAATGAAGGGCCGGCCCTCGTGCTCACCGATCTCGTAAATGGTGCAAATGTGCGGATGGTCCAGGGCTGAGGCGGCGCGCGCCTCGCGCTGGAACCGCTCGATGGCCTGAGGGTCATTCGCGAGGCCATCCGGCAAAAACTTGAGGGCGACAAAGCGGCCTAGCTTGCTGTCGTGGGCTTTGTACACCACGCCCATGCCGCCGCCGGCCAGTTTCTCAACGATGTTGTAATGCGAAATGGTTGTGCCAGCGAGCAGATCTACTTGGTTTGCTGCTCCTGCCCGGTCAAGATCGCGGGCCAAATGTCGCGCGGCCACCTCCAGCGCGGGGGACTCCAGGAAGCTCCCAGTTTCAGCATCTTGCGCCAGCAACCACTCCACCTCGCGGCGCAGGGAATCATCCTGGGCGCAGCCTACTTCCAGCAGCGCCGCCCGATCGGCCGGCGGCAGCTCCAAGGCGGCCTGATACAACCGCTCGACTTCCCGGTAACGCTCAGGGTTCACTCGGCTCCCCCTGGGTTATTTCACGTCGCAGCCAAACCTTGGCGAACCGCCAGTCGCGCGTCACGGTATGAGGAGAAACCTTCAGCACGTGTGCCGTCTCTTCGATGCTGAGGCCCCCGAAGAACCGCAGTTCCACCACCCGGCTCTTGCGCAAGTCGAGAGCGGCCAACGCGTTGAGAGCATCATCCAGCGCCACAAGATCAGGGTCGTGTTCGTCCGTTAGCGCCAGCGCCTCCTCCAGTTGCAGAGGCTTCACCTCACCGCCGCGCTTCGTTGCCTGCCTGGAGCGGGCCCAATCGACCAGGATTCGCCTCATCGCCCGCGCCGACGCGGCGAAGAAGTGGGCGCGGCTCTCCCATCCCGCGTCCCCGGCGCTCGCCAGCCGCAGGTAGGCCTCGTTCACCAGAGCCGTCGTCTGCAGGGTATGGCCGGAGCGCTCCTGGGCCATGTAGCGCCGCGCAAGGCCGTGCAACTCCTTGTACACAAGAGGGGTTAGCTTCTCGAGCGCGCCTGGCTCCCCGCGGCTCCACGCGTGCAGCAGTTCGGTGATTTCGTGGGGTTCCGACATCAAATTGTTGGCGGGCGCGCTATCCCCTCCCGGATGCACGAAGGTTATCATGGTGTTATACATTTTTCCATAGGTTATGGTGTCAGCATAATGATGTTGGCAATGTGTAACTTACGCGCCTTAGGTCAAGGGTTTGAGTCTCATGCGTCGCTCCCCGGTTTACTTTACTCGGGACCGAGCACCTAGCCGCCAACTGACCGGCCGCCTGGCACTTGGCACGGGCACTCAAAAAAAATTGCCGCGCCTTGTGCTATTTCGCGGCGCTTTTACGCTTTAGAAGATAGAGGCTAATGTAGGGTTGACTGCGGGCGCGGTAAGAGAGGTACTGCCCCAAGAAGGCGCTGACACTTACGGGACCTTCATGCCACAACCCTGAGGAACGCGGCGGGCCGTGACCCCAAAGCCCCCGGGTAGTTTGGCAGCAAGCCGGGGCCCAGCCCGCCGCGAAGGTCAACAGTGCCGTCGTTTGCCTGCCCCTCAGCAGTGAGAGACACCGGCGGATAGGCGAGAAAAGGACTCGTCATGACTGCCACAATGGTAATTGGCGCTTGGGTGGTCGGTTCCATTGTCCTCGGACTGCTTCTTGGCGCCTGCTTGTCCGACGAAAAACGCAAATCGCCGTAGCAAGTCGTGCTGAGAAGGCCGCGAAATCAGCGCTACGCCCTTCTGCCTCAAGTCTCACATGTGGGGCCAGACCAGAAGGGAGGTGTGCAAAATGAATATCGTGCTCGTCCACGGCATGCCGGGATTTGCGGCGAAGTTCGGTATCGAGTATTTCAACGGCGTCAAGCACCAGCTAGAAAAATTTCCCGCAAACGTTTTCGTGGCGAATCTGAGTTTTATTGGCAGCATTGCTGACCGAGGTGAAGAGCTCCGGACGCAGGTCTCGACGGCGCTCAGCAGCGGTGCTCTCAACCCCGACGAAAAGACACACATCATTGCGCATAGCCAAGGGGGGCTAGACGCCCGATACATGCTCTCCACCCCCAATGTCCCGCCGAAGATCGTCTCGCTAACCACCATCGCCACGCCCCACCAGGGCTCCCCAATAGCGGAATTGCTTGATGGCCCTATCTTGCTGAGCGCATTGGATGTGCTCGGCATCGATCGTGCAGCCCTTGAAGATCTGACGGGCCGTCAAATGAAGAAGTTCAACGACACGTATGCGGACAATCCTAAGGTGGATTACTTTTTCGCGGCGGGAAAAGGACGCGGGGGACAGTTTGCGACTTCATTTCCGCTTCTTCCGCTTCATCGGTACATTGAGTCTCTGAACGGCGAGGCAAATGACGGCCTGGTGACCGTCTCGTCTGCCCGGCACGGAAAGGCCATTTCCGATCCTTGGCTGGCTGACCACGCCGACGAAATCGGGCACGATCTGGATAAACCATTTGATCCTAAAGCTGTTCCACCTTTCGACTACCTGCGCGCCTATGAAGACATCGTGAAGCGAGTGTCTTCTCTATAGGGTTGGGCCGGAGGGATTGACAAGGTCGTTGTGCTGCAGTCGTCGGGTTGCCTCTTTCTCATTTGACCAGAGGTTGAAAGCCGCAGATTTTTACAATCGAGATGTGAAAAGAAGATAATCTTTTTTGAGCAATGGCGACGGTACCCTCGGCAGCGCCTGGGTGGCACCCACGGGTAGCGCACCAGACGCACTGGCGGCCGGAGACCTCAACGGCGACAGCAAGCTGGACTTGGCGGTGGCGAACCAGGTCGACACGAAATAAGAGAAACTAATTTAGCCATCGAATGCACTGGCGGACCAGCGAGAGAATGCTCCATAATAAGTGTCGCGGTGGTGACTCGCGCCTGGCGTGCTGGGCTTCTTACCTTCGCGACTCACTCGTGAGGGTTACTTGTCGGTCGAGAAGGTCAAGTCTCAGCAAGAGCGTTCGAGTGGTCCAAGCAGGCGTGCCGTTACAAGTCGGTATAATTCTTTGCGCCGCAGGAAATCATGAAACCGAGAGCATTGGTGTTGACAGGGGTTCTGAGTCTATTCGGTGCATTGATAGTCCCAGTGCGGGCGACTGCCCAGAACCTCGTCTCCACCGCGCGTCGAGCCGACATTACGCTCAACGGGAACTGGCAGTATGTCCTCAACCGGACTCAAGACCAGATCCCGACTTCAGGATGGAGTAGCACGCGAGTGCCCGAAATGCCGCGCACGGACGGCACCCGGTCCGTGTGGTACCAGCAGACGTTCTTTGTTCCGTCGTCGTGGCAGCAAACCGGCCGGAGGTTCTTTGTGACGCTGGAAAAAGCCGGCCATTATGCCGCGATTTACTGCAACGGCGCCTACGTTGGCGAACATTTTGGTCAGTTTAGTCCGTTCCAAGCGGAAGTGACGGGCTTGGTCCTGTTCGGGCAAAACAATCAGATTCAAGTGTACGTCCACAAAGCGGATACCACTTACATCAGGCCGGGAGTCGACATCGACCAGAGCGCTTGCCCCACTTACAATCCGGATTGCATTGGCAATGCTTACCGTTCCGCGGCCCCGGCGAACCGATACATTGCGCGGAATTGGGTGGGGCTTGTGGGCGACGTTACCTTCTCGTGGCGGCCAGCCCAGTTCGTCTCAGACGTGTTCGTCGTGAGCTCGGTGCGGAACCTGTCGCTGACCGCAGATCTGCAGGTGTCGGGAGCTGGCTCGGGAACGATCACGGCTAAGGCCACGGTTATGGATGGGGCGACTGCTGTATTGACTTTACCCGGTCAAACAGTGGCGTCGGGCGCGGCCACCCTCGAAGCCTCCTGGAGCAATCCCGTCTTTTGGGGGCCCCCTCCATATGGCCAGCCCAAACTGTATACGCTCAAGACCCAACTCTTACAGAATGGAGCCGTTCTCGACACTGCCTACACTCGCTTTGGATTCAGAGAAGTCTGGCTGAGCGGGACCGAAGTGTTGTTGAATGGCCAGAGACTTTGGCCCGTAGGGAATTTCTTCCGACCTCTCTCCTCAATTCGCTACATTAATGATCGCCGAGAGTTGGCCTTTATGCTCTGGGTGGCGGAGTCCTCAGGCTCCAACACGATGCAAAGCCACTGGGATGACCCGGGTGACACCTGGCTGCAGCTTGCCGATGAGATGGGGATCTTGATTGTAGGGTCCTATTTTTGTGACGGCCGGCCTCAGATTCAGTCGATGGTCGATAGTGCCACCGACTGGACCGATTGGGAAGTAGGGACGACAGCGGAATGGGTACTGGCTCGCCGCAACCACCCGTCCGTTATTATGTGGAGACCCATCGACGTCCTCCCGCAAGGGGTATTGGGAGCGATCTTTCCTCAGATCGCTGCGGCCGTGCGAGCCGCCGATCCCAGCGGTCGACCTATCGCCGATGGCAGTGACATCGATGTCTGGGGTCAAAATCTGACCGATGTAAGCAACCCGAGCGAGTGCGATGACGGTTCGGATTATACTGCCAAACTCGCCGCCGAAACGAAGCCGCTATTGACAAAGGAGATTTACGGAAATGACTCGGTCTCCTGCGCCGCCACTTTCTTCAACACTTTTTACAACGATGCCTATAGCAAGGGAGGCCTGGGCCTCGTCAGCCCGGAGTCAATCTTTGGGAATGTCACCTTTACGCCGTCCTGGCCCAGTATCAGCGGGATTGGCAATCGTCCCACGACACAGCAGACGATGCCCGACTGGATCAATCAAACTTGGACACCCACTTCCTACGCCGCGCAATTCGCGAGCCTCTATGGGAGTTACTTTCAGCCGAGCCTTCTGAACACGAGCCCCACATCCGGCGATTACCAGGCCTCCGGCTTGACTTCCGCTCTACCACAGTCTGTGGCTTTTCTGGTTCCGGCGACTGGCCAGCCTGAGCAGCCGCGGGGCGTACTCATAGCTCAGGATGGAAGCGGTACCGCCTGGTTTGTGGTTCCAGGAACAGGAACTTACGAGCTCCTTTATACGAATGGGACCCAGGATATCACTCAGAAGGTTACAGTTACCGCCCCTGCTCCGTTTTGAGCAAGCCTTCGCTCTGCGCCCGCTCACCGGAATCCGAGAAACCTTGCTTTGAGGGATGTGCCCACCGCCCGGGCATGGCGCCAGACTACGAAGCCACGCGCCAGGGAAGGGGAAATCCCAGCCGCTCCACCAGAAAACGGAATCTCGGATCAGACCGCAGACTCTCGAACATCGGATGAACGTTGAGGAAGATCATCCAGATCGAGCGATCTTGACAGGCCGTCTCCAACCACTGGAAAGCGACATCAGTCTCGCCCAGTCCCGCGTAAACCATTGCGATGTTGTAAGGAGGTACGTATCGCTGGCCGGATCTTTCCTTCAACTCAGCCGAAATTTGGTGGGCCTCTAAAGTCCGACCCGACATCGCCAAGGCATGCCCCAGTGCTGCCACCATGTGGGGGTTGCGGTTGGAGAGAGTAACTGCCGATTCGAAGGATCGAATAGCTTCATCCAACATGCCCTTCGCTTCGTAGGAGGCGCCTAGTACGAAGTGTGTCTGGTAAAAGCCGGTAGGGTCCATTTCCAGGGTTCTCAGGCATTGCTCGATGGCCTCATCGTGCTGTCCCGCCAAGCTCAGCACCAGCCCGGCGCTGGCGCCGATGGCCAGCGAAAAAGGATCCAGTCGCAGCGCCCGGCGTGCCTCGCTGGCGGCTTCGGAGTGGCGTCCCATCGCCGAGAGCTCGTAAGCGTACCAGGGCCGGGCGACGCCGTAGCTGGGGTTCAACGCAATAGCCTGCTGAAACCCTCGCTCCGCTGCCGCCCAGTCCCACTCGTGAAAAAGCTTGCAGAAGGCCAGAGACGTGTGAGCCTCGGCCAATTGGCCATTTAGCTTGAGGGCTTTCTCCGCCGCGGCTTGCGCTTTCGGGAGCGAGGCATCGGGCGGCAGCATGGTGTTCCACCCCAGCATGGCGTAGCAATCCGCGAGTCCTGCGTAGGCCTGGGCGTAGCCGGGATCTTGCTCAATCGCCCGGTTGAAGTAATCCACGGCTTTGTGAAGAGCTTCTTCGGTTCGCTTATTCCAAAAGTACCGGCCCTTCAGAAACTGCTCATAGGCCTCCGAGTTGCCGCTGGCCGCCGGACGGCGCTGGCCGGGTAGCAATTCCACCGCAAGAGAGTTCGCAATGTTGGCGGCCACCTCAGTCTGCACCGCAAATACATCGGTGAGAGATCGCTCGTAGCCGGTGGCCCAGAGATTCGTTTGGTCGCTTACCTGAATCAGCCGCGCACTGATGCGCACGCGATCTCCGGCGCGCCGAACGCTGCCTTCGAGGACGTAATCCACTCCGAGTTCACTGCCAATCTCGGTGATGCCCTTGCCCGCGTTTCGATACTTCATGACCGACGTCGAGGCGATCACTCCCAGGCTGCGTGGGGCAAGCATCCCAAGGTGAGCGATCATCTCTTCGGTCACGCCGTCACTGAAATATTCCTGCTCGGGGTCGGCGCCCAGGTTCTTCAAGGGCAACACCGCCAGTAGCATTTTCTCGGCCGCGGGCTTCCCAACGCCCGGCGCAGCGCCACTGGGCTTTTGCACCGGTACGATGAACCGATAGCCGCGTCGTGGAAGGGTTTCGATGAACCTGGGATTCTCGGCAGAGTCGCCGAGTGCCGTGCGTATTTTTTTGATGGTCGTGTTCAGCCCATCTTCGAAATCCACAAAGGTATCGGCGGGCCAAAGCTTGTGCCGCAGTTCCTCCCGGGTTACTACCTCACCCGCACGCTGAACCAACAAGGCCAACACCTGAAAAGGTTGATCCTGCAGGCTTACCTTCACGCCTTGCTTGCGCAACTCGCCCGAACGCAGATCCATCTCGAACGCAGCGAAGCGCACCGGGTGCGGCACGGGAGTAGGGTCAAAAGCCAAGTAAGTCCCCCAAGGTTGCGGAGAGTCTATCACTGACGTAAGTGTCTGTGCAATGAGCGCGGATCAAAGCCGATCAAAGCCCACCACAGACTTCTCCTACCCTTTAAAGCGTAAAAGCGCCGCGAAATCGCACAAGGTACAGAAGTTTTTTTTCGGTTTGCCCCAGCAAGGCGAGTGAGTTCAACCCTCCAGTTCAGACTTCTGAACCGGTCTTTTGCAAGTCCAGAATAGCACTCAACTATCAGAAAACAGGTAGGTTGAGGGTTCGGTGACACTTCAGCCAGAGTCCAGCCAGCGTCCATTGACCGCTCTCGCCTATCGGCTGAAAGTGTTCGGGCAAGCTGAACGGCAGCGATTTGGAATTGCGATTTTCAACTGGGAGGTGTTCGCCATGAGCATCTTAGTCGTGATTGCCTGCTGGACGTTGGGCTCGATCGTGTTCGGTTTAATTCTAGCCCGCATTTTCGGTGTAGCAGCCCGGCGAAGAAGCGCGGAAGAACAATCCATTGCCTCGCAGCAAACCGAAAACTGCGAGACGGCCCACACCTGCGTGAACAGCTTCCAAAACCCCTGAAAAGTGTCGTTTCCGCGAACTCTGCCTGAAGGTCACGGAACTGTGAACGAAGGGAGCTCGCGCTAAAAAAACAACCGCCTGAACACCCTTACTGTACCCGTTGGCTCTCGAGCCCAGGAGGCATTTATGAACAGCAGCGGATTCGCAATTGCCACGAGGCGCTCCACTTTCTTCGAGCCGGTGAGCGTTTTCCGCGTGCCTCAGCTCTTTCTTGATCCCAGGATCCGCAAGATCGAAGGGCTGATGCAGCGGAATCTTCATCTCAAGATGGGCCTTCCCGCGCTGGCGGCAGCTATCGCGCTCTCGCCATCGCGATTCTCTCATCTATTCAAGGCTCAAACCGGCCTCTCACCGGCGCAGTACCTGAAGTCCATCCGGCTTCAAAGAGCCAAGGACCTTCTGGAAGGCACCCACCTCAGCATCAAGGAGGTGGCCGGCTGCGTAGGACTGGACTCCGGCCGATTAGGCAAGGACTTTAGAGAACTCTATGGGGTGACGCCGTCGCAGCATCGCTTTGCCGCCTTCGATCGGACTTATCAGTGCGCGACTCAGGACGCCAGTGCCGTTGCACTCACCGGGTAGTAGCCTTTAGGGATTAGGGACGGGCCCCGACGGGCCCGTCCCTCAAGGCTAATTCCCGGCTCGCTGGTCTCACTCCGAACCCGCAAGCAGATCTGGCGCCCTTTTTGACCCGCTAGTCCGGAGGCGTCAATCTCTTGGCATCGCCCGTGACTTGGGCTTCAGGGCTGCTGGTTGCGATAAATTGAACCTCGCTTCCGTCCGTTTTGATAATCAGATTCTGAGTCACGCCGGTGCTAAGGCTCGCGGAACCCGAGCAGTCTGAGTTCACCGAATACGTGGCCGTAAAGGTAACCGAAGAAACTGATCCGTTGTAACTGACGGTCCCGGTGCCGGAGAAATTTCCCTTGCCGTCCGCGTTTACAAGATCAAGCTCGGCGAAGGGAAGTCCCGCAATTGTCCCCGTGATGGTGGCCCCATAAGCGCCTTTCAGTGTGCGATTTGAGCACGACTGTGTCGCCTGGGCGCCGGGCGCCGCCAGCATGACCAGCATGCCGGCAGCGGTTAACGCCAATACAGATTTCCTGGTGCGTTTCATGTTCTTCCTCCTTGAACATATTGGAATTTGGCGCGAATCAGAACCGGCCACTGGAGTGACGCTGATGGACCACTCGGCCTCGGGAAGAGCCTGCCTCTCCGGGCAGTGCGTCTCCCAGCTACGGTCGCTTCTCCAACCAGAGCGAGTCTGCCGCGCTCTCCTCGGCTGATGCCTTGATTCTGAGTTCGCGCCATGGCCCTGGTTTAACACGGCAATTCTTCTTCGCAAGCCCAATTCGTGGTGAAATCCTGCTATTCATGAGCGAATTCTGCTGTCTCATTGCCGATTCGACAGGTAGTGAGAAGCCGAGCTGGCGTGGCCGGCGAACACTTGCTGCTGTGATGCAATCAGCTAGGATGTCGAGTGGCGTCCCGCAGGGCTCTCTGTCTCTGAGACCGCTCCTACGAGCGTGTTTATCCACCGAAAGCGAAGATCTCCGAACCAGCCCGGTTGGAGAGGTCCGAAAAGGTCGCGGACTCTTGCATGGAAATATGATAAAAAGAAAAACGGAGCATCTGCTAACGGACGCGGGAAACGGGGCAACCATGAACTGTGCGGTAGGGAGCAAGAGATGTGGAAGTTTGTCCATTGGAATCGCGCTGCTGCTCGGTGGGCAGCTCGGCGTGACTTCGAGGGCGGCCGGGCAAAATCCTGTTTCCGCGAACAATGGGACTTCGGCTCCGCAGGGGTCCGAGCGCGGAAAACCGGCGGATTTCGCCTCCGCCATTCAGCACATCGTTTTCATCGTCAAAGAGAACCGCAGTTTTGACGAGATGTTTGGCCATTTTCCGGGCGAGAACGTTACAACCGGTACGCTCTCTACTGGGCAGGTCATCACTCTCGGGACCACACCGGACGTTACGCCACGCGACATGGGACATACCTGGGTAATGGCCACGCTGGCCATTGACAACGGAAGGATGGACGGCTTCGATCTAATCCACAGCGGTGGTAATTGCAGCGTAAACGGCGACTACCTCTGTATGACGGAACACGTCCAATCGGACATTCCGAACTATTACAGATACGCCGGCGCCTTTACGCTGGCCGACCGGATGTTCTCATCGATGCACAGCGACAGCTTTCCTAATCACCTCTATTCAATCGCCGCGCAGAGCGGCGGCGCTGTGGGTGTTCCCCCTCAGGGTACCATGGGATGCGAATCTCCCCAGAGCACCACGGTGACGGTGATTGATAGCGAGGGCAATCTCAGCTCTCAGTATCCTTGTTTCGATTTTGAGACCCTAGCCGACCTATTGCAGGGCGCGGGCATCACGTCATGGGAGGGCTACGCGGACCAGAATAATCCCTTCAACGTGTACAATGCGATCAATCACATCAGGAACTCATCTCTTTGGACAACAAATTTCGCTCTTTCCACCCAATTCATTCCTGACGCTTCCAACACCAGTGGAAAGCCTTTCCCGGCCGTCAGTTGGCTCATCGCGCCCACGTCTCAAGACGAGCACCCCACTTGGTCCACGTGCAACGGAGAGAATTGGACCGTCAATCAGATCAACGCCGTGATGCAGGGACCATACTGGAAATCGACGGCGATCTTTCTGGCTTGGGATGACTTCGGGGGCTTTTACGACAACGTGGCACCGCCGGTGCTCGATCAATACGGCCTCGGCGCCCGCGTACCGATGATCATCATTTCGCCTTGGGCCAAGGCCGGCTACATCAGTCACACCACTTACGAATTCTCGTCCTTCCTCAAGTTTGTCGAGGAGCGCTATGGGCTGGCTTCCCTTACGGAGCGCGACGCCAATGCTAGCGATATGCTTGACAGCTTCGACTTTACACAGAAGCCGCTGCCGCCGCTCATCCTCACGACCCGTCACTGTCCGCCAGCCTCGACCACTAGCCTGAACTTTACCTTGCCGCAAACGGTAGACGTGCCGAGCGCGGGCATGACCGTCACCTTGACCAACTACAACTCCACGTCGATGGCGGTCACCAGCGTCTCGACGAGCGGCGACTTCTCCGAGACCAATAATTGCCCGCCGTCACTGAATGGCTGGTCGTCCGGCAGCAATCCCGCCCAGTGCACCGTTACCGTGACTTTTACGCCTACGGCCACTGGAGTGCGCAAGGGGACTCTAACGCTCGTTGACGGCGACTCCAGCAGCCCTCAGACTGTGAACCTGAAAGGGGCTGGCACAGAGGTATCGTTACCTGGCACGCCGCTCAGCTTCGGCACCGTGACCCTGGGCTCCAGCAGTTCGGCCCAGTCGGCCACGCTGAAGAACCTCGGGACGTCTCCGCTCCAAATCACGAGTATCAAAACGAGCGGCGACTACAGTCAGACGAACACGTGTCCGGCCAGCTTGTCGGCGGACGCGAGCTGCGAGATTACTGTTACGTTTACCCCCAAGGCTACGGGGACCCGCTACGGCAAAGTGATCGTCACCGACAGCGACGGCACCCGTTCGCAAGTCGTGAGTCTCACAGGCGTAGGAACCGACGTCTCCTTCTCGGCTTCGACCCTCAACTTTGGAGATGTCAAGGTGGGTAACGCCGCCTCTGCCCAGGCAACACTGACCAACAAAAGCAGCAGCGAAACCTTGGACATTAGCGAGGTCAGCGTGACCGGTTGGCAGACGACGGGAACCGGTGGGAACACGAAAACTTACATGGGCCTGGTCACCGAGAACTTCGCCCTTGAGACCAACACCTGCGGAAGCAGCCTAGGTCCGGGAGCGAGTTGCACGCTCACCATCAGCTTCACTCCGACCATGGCGGCCACCCTCAACGGGCAGATTCTCATTTTCGATAGCGAAGGCGACAGCCCCCAATCGATCCTGCTTACTGGCGTGGGGCAGTAGGGTACGTGTGAAAACTGGTGTACGACGCCTGCTAGGCGCGGGCCCCCTTCCGCTGGGGTGACATCGTTGGACTTAGCGGTCCCACTGCCACGCACTCATTCCCGCGAAAGCGGGAATCCACGCGCCTTCACACAGACTTGGTGCCCGGCACCTTTTTGAGTACGCGTGCCACAACTCACAGGATCGGGGTCCTCATTCCCTTAGTTTATATAGCCTAGTTATCGACGCTACAGTCAAACGAAAATGAAAAATATTACGAATAAGGCCATTTAGATTGAGAAAACTGGGGCAAGGTCCGCCGTAGGCTACGTTGGCGACTTCGGGGGCGGTTTGCATGACAAAAGTACTAGGCAAATAACAGATGGCTGCAGCAAAATTACCGAGCGAAACCGTTAGTACCTTTGTCGTAGGATTGTGCCGTTTTCTGTCACAATATTTTGGGCCACCTCGATTTGACCCTTTGTTCATGCGCCTCGGAATGAGATTTCGAAAGTGTCCAACTTTTGACTTTTGACCGTCGACTTTCGACTTGTGACCTGTTTGGTTCCGGCTCCGCCGGGTTAGGTTGTTGAAAACAAAGGACCGGCTGGTGGGAAAAGTGAGAAACTGAAAAGCGCCGCCCGCGGCACTGTGGTTCGGGTCGGGACCCGGCGAGTCGGCTTGTTCCTGCTAAGAATCCGGAATACCTGACGATGTAAGAATTACACAAGCCACCGCAGCTTGGTTTGAGTCAATCTTCCGGCGAAGGAGCGATGGCGCTCTGCCGCGCTGACACTCGGTTGGTCCAATGGGTGTAAACAAACCAAACTACAGCACCAAGCAGAAGCACGCCGATGACGGCGTCGAAACGGTGGAAGTAGTCGCGCAGAATTTCCCAGCGGGCGCCCAGCCGCAGCCCCGCGTAGGCAAGCACCAGGCACCAGGGCAGTGAGCCCGCAAAGGTGTAAATATTAAAGCGCAGGAAGTTCATGCGGGCGATGCCGGCCGGCAGGGCGATGAAGGTCCTGATCACCGGCAGCAACCTGGCGAAGAAGACGGTTCCGTCGCCGTAGCGGGCGAACCATTTGTCCGCGCGGTCAAGATCGTGCCGCGAGACCAGCAAATAGCGCCCGTATTTCTCGGCCAGCGGGCGGCCGCCGAGCGCGCCGACGTAATAGGCGATAGCCGAGCCAACGTTACAGCCCAACGCGCCCGCAACGGCGACCCAGACAAGTTTGAATCGGCCTGTCAGCACCAGGTATCCGGAGAAGGGCATGATGACTTCCGAAGGCAGAGGAATACAGGCGGACTCGATGGCCATCAACGCCACCACACCCGCATAACCAGCGGACGAGATGACAGACACAATGAGACTGCCGATCAGTTGCAGTGCGCTCGTGAACATCGAAAGGGCTTCACTCCCTCGGAAAATCGGCCCAAGCCGGATAATTCTCGACGCTTCAGGGATCGTATTCTAATGTCCCCGGTGGCCGCGCGGACTGTCAACTGGTTTGTGGGAGGGTGAAAGGCGGATTTGGGTGGTCGAGCAAGCCTGTTGTTCTCATCGGCTTTGCGAGATAATCCGTAATGTCAACACATCGTGTGGAGCATATTGAGAAAGCCTTTTCCGCCGGCGAGAAGCTATTCGAGGATCTAAAGGACTGAATGATGGGCACCGTGACGCCATCGGAATATGCGGGCCGCCCGGCCGCCAGCGCTTCCCCACCATCTTTGCCCAAGCTTTGGCCTAATCGCGTTCACGAGTCAAACTGGCTCAAAGGTCTTCTATGCCGGCTCGGTTTGCATCGTTGGTATCGGCTGACCTTGGGACCTTCATTTCCAGTACATGGAGCTGACTTCTGCCGCTGGTGCGACGCAGTGGTCTTAGCTCGGGTTCGATAGGCAGGGCAAAAGATGAATGAGTCCAAATCGTGAATGGATTCCGTGGCCGCTTGTGATTCTCGGGGCCGTGCGAGATAATACGTAATGTCACTACATTTTGGAGAGCTTATGGAGAAGGCTGTTACTGCCGCTGATGCCAATCGACAATTCTCAAAGCTCCTGCGATCGGTGCGCGAGGGGCACAGCTACGTTGTGACGTCACATGGCAAAGCGGTGGCCAGGGTGATACCCCTTCAGAAAAACGTCGCTATCGCGCGCAACGCTCGTGCCGCCCTCATCAAGAGGCTGCGATTTCAGCCCGTAGCTCACGTGGGTCGTTGGAGCCGTGAGGAACTCTACGAGGACCGGTAGTGACCGTCGGACTCGATACCAATATTCTGGCCTATGCTGAGGGGGTCAACGGCGCCGCCATGAAGCGAGCCGCGCTGGAATTGGTGCGGAAGCTTCCCGAAGACGCGTGCCGCCTGCCGGTGCAGGCGCTGGGTGAGCTATACCATGTGCTGGTGCGCAAGGCAGGGTGGACGCGCGCAATGGCTCGCGCCGCGATATTGAGCTGGCGCGACGCTTTTCCTGTGATCGAGACCTCCGACGAGGTTATGCTCGCGGCGGCGGATCTTGCCACCAGTCACCAACTCGTGATCTGGGATGCGGTGATTCTCTCGGCGGCGGCTGAGGCCGGATGCCGTCTTCTTCTATCGCAAGACTTTCAGCACGGTTTCACCTGGAAGGGAACCACGGTGACAAACCCATTTTCGTCGCCGCAGCACCCACTTTTGGAAGCCTTGCTTGCCTCAAATCCGGCAACCTGAACCTGCTGACTGAGCAGGTTGCACTTGTTGAGCGAAAGCAGATGGCAGATTGCCGAATGCCCGGAGGCCTGGAAAAAACATGCCGAAATCGAGGAGCGAAGCCACTGTCTCCTTTAGAATCGGTAGTAGCAGAATTTTGAGCCCTAGTCCCGAGTCCCGGTAGCTGATCGCTGACCGCTGACTGCTGACAGCCCATGCCCCTAGTCCAAACCCAACCCGATCTGGCCGCCATCGAGCAAGGGGTTCTCGATATCATTCGGGGACTGCTCCGCGAGCTCGGATCTGAGCAGCGCGTCCGCATGGTGACGCCGGACTCTGTCCTGGAGCGCGACCTCGGCCTGGGCAGCCTGGAGCGCGTTGAGCTTCTGGTGCGCTGCGAGAGGCGCTTCGGACGGCGCCTGCCTGACGAGGTAGCCCAGCAGGCAGAGACTCCCGCCGACTGGGTTCGTGCGCTCGCGGCCTGTGAAGTCTCGGTGCACGTTGAGGAGGCACAACGGGAGCGCTACCACATCCTGCAGCCTCCGCGGATGGCGCCCGAGCCACCCGCCTCCGCTCGCACCTGGGTTGAGGTGTTGCGCTACCATGCCGGCCTCGATCCCGACCGCGTTCAGATTCACTTGCTCGAAGGCGACTCCGGCCAGGACATTACTTACGGGAAGCTTTTGGAGATGGCGTCCCAAGTGGCAGCCGGACTTCGGGCGCGCGGGCTTCAGCAAAATGACACCGTGGCCATCATGCTGCCCACCTCGTCGGACTTCTTCTACGCCTTTTTTGGCGTGATGTTGGCGGGCGGCGTGGCGGTGCCCATCTATCCTCCGGCGAGGCTCGACAAGATTGAAGAGTACGTCGGCCGCCAGGTGAAAATCCTTCGCAATGCCGAAGTGCGCTTTCTCATCAGCTTCGATCAGGCCCGTTCGGTGTCGCGGCTGATGGGACTGAAACTGCCGAAGCTGTTCGGTGTAACCTCGGTGGCGGAACTCGCGCGCATCGGAAGTGAAGGTGGAACCGGCTCCCGGCCGCTCGACGTGCAGCCGTCTGAAATTGCCTTCATTCAGTACACGTCGGGCTCTACCGGCGACCCCAAAGGCGTGGTGCTCACTCAGCAGAACGTGCTCGCCAACGCGCGCGGCATCGGGTGGGCAGTGAACTTCCGCCCCGATGATGTGGTGGTTACGTGGCTGCCGCTCTACCATGACATGGGACTCATCGGCTCCTGGTTGTTTAGCGTCTATCACGGCGCGCCTATCACGGTGCTATCCCCGCTCGACTTTCTCTCACGGCCCGAACGCTGGTTGTGGGCGCTGCACGATTCCGGCGGCACGCTCTGTCCGGCGCCCAACTTCGCTTACGAACTCTGCGCGCGCAAGATTCGCGACGAAGCCCTGGAAGGCCTCGACCTCAGCCGCTGGCGAGTGGCCATCAACGCGGGTGAGGCCGTGCTTCCCGAGACTCTAGCCCGTTTTGCGGAGCGCTTCCGGCCCTTCGGATTTCGCCCCGAGGCTTACGTTCCCTGCTACGGCCTGGCCGAATCTTCGGTGGCGCTCACCTTCCCGCCCATCGATCGGCCGCCCCGGATCGATGTCATTAAGCGCGATCTCTACGCCCGGGAGGGCCGCGCCGTGCCCGTACTCGAGTCAACTGCTGGATCAAACGGCGACGCGGCGGATGCCAGTCGCCATGGCAATCCCGACGCGAATGTGCTGCGCTTCGTGGCGAACGGCACGCCCCTGCCCGGCCACGAAGTGCTTCTTAGGGATGACGAAGGCCGCGCGGTGCCGGAGCGCGTCCAAGGCCGCATTTGGTTCCGCGGACTGTCGCGCACGCCGGGATACTATCGCAACCCCGAAGCGACCGCAGCGGTGGTGGATGCGGAAGGCTGGATGGATTCGGGCGATCTCGGTTACTGGGCGGGCGGCGAGCTCTTCGTCACCGGCCGCGCCAAGGACCTTATCATCCGGGCCGGCCACAACATCGTTCCCCAGGAAGTGGAAAACGCCGCCGCCGAGGTGAAGGGTGTGCGACGAGGCTGCGTGGCCGCCTTCGGCAGCCGTGAGCCGCGCTCCGGCACTGAACGCGTGGTGGTGGTAGCCGAGACCCGCGAAGGCAGCGCCCAGGAGCTCAAGCGGATCAAGGCAGAAATTGTGCGCCGCGTGGCTGCGATCGGCGTGTCGCCGGACCGCGTGGTGCTGGTTCCTCCCCAAAGCATTCCCAAGACTTCAAGCGGCAAGATTCGCCGCAATGAGACGCGGCATCTGTTCGAGACCGGCACCCTCGGCGAAGGCGCCCGCGCACCCTGGCTCCAGATGGTGCGCCTGGTGAGCGGCAACATCGGCACCTGGATTGACCGCAGGGCGGCGAAGCTCGCGTCCGCCGGTCGAGCCGCCTGCTACGTGGCGGCCGCAGCCGCGGTTTCATCGCTCGGCGGCGCAGTCGCTCGAATAGTTCCCAGCGGGCGCCGGGCGCGGGTGGCGCAAGCCTCGGCACGCTGGCTGATCCGGCTCGCCGGCCAACCGGTGAAGCTTCAAACCGTGCTTCAAACAGCGGGCAAGCCGGGTGGTGCGAGACCCGCCGTTTTTGTGGCGAATCGGGCCGGCTCGCTGGACGCGCTCATCCTCGCCGGTGTTTTGCCGCAACAATTTCTCATGGCGGACCCGGACGAAGTGAAGTTCATGCCGCGGCAAGCCGCCGCTTTGCTCCGCCATCTCGTGCTCGATCCTCCAGTGGACGCCGGCCAACCGGCGGGATGGCGCTTGCGCGACAGCATCCGGCAGGCTCTGGAAGCCGGCCACTCGATTCTGGTACTTTCCGATAGCGCTCCTGGCGCTCCGGCCCTGCGAAGCCGCTATCGTCTGGACGCCTTCCATGCAGCCGCCCTCACCGGAAGCCCGCTGGTGCCGGTGGGCCTCCGCGGAACCGCGCAGGTGCTGGGCTCGCGTAGTGCGAGCGCCCGCCGCGACGCCAGGATTGCGGTGGGAAAGCCCATCGATACTAGCCGCTGCGATCAAAGGGAACTCGTTGACCTGAGGGATCGCGTGCGAGCCGAGATTGCGGAGTTGTGCAGGTAGGAAAGCGGGTGTTAGGTGTCAGGTGCCAGCTGTTGGCTGTTGCCTTTTACCTTCTTGCTTCCGGCTTCTGACTTCTGGCTCCTGACTCCTGACGTCTGATTTCTGGCTTCTCCCATGGAACCCATCGTCCTTCGCCTCCTAATCTGTTTCGCCCTAGGTTCGATTCCCTTTGCCGTGGTTTCCATGGCCGGCTCGGGAATCGACATCAGGAAGGTGGGCTCGGGAAATCCCGGCTTCAACAACGTTCTGCGAGTCAGCAAATCTCGTGCCCTGCTGGCGCTGATCGGCGATATGGGCAAGGGCTACCTGGCCGTTTGGCTGGTGCTCAAAGCTTGGCCGCCATTGAGCATGCCAGCCGCGTGGGGGACCAGCGTTATCGGCTGGGGCTGGGTGTTCGGATTCGCAGCCGTGCTGGGTCACTGCTACTCGCCGTTGCTGCGCTTCAACGGCGGCAAAGGAATCGCGACCTCGGGTGGCGTGATGCTGGTGCTTTACCCTAAGTGGGCTCTCGTCGCGCTGGCTTACTTTGCGGTGGCGCGCATTGTCATGGGCAAGCTCAAGTGGCGCGAAGCCGGTGCCCTAGCGTCGCTCACCACGTGGCTGCTGTTTACAATTCTGATGCTGATTTGGGTGGGCGTCGTTGACGCGGCTTACTCTGCCCTGATGACTCTCTTCCTGGTGTGGCGGCATTCGAAAAACCTCGGCAGCCTCTGGCGCGGTGGCGAGGCTGCAGCGATGGAGCAATGAGGTACGTTCGGCGAGGGCCGAGGCCTGAGTCAGCAGGGTGATGAAAGCCCGATTCATGTCATTTCGAGCAAAGCGAGAAATCTCGCTCTGAAAAGAAAAGACTCGTGGGATTTCTCGCTGCCATGAAAAGAGCCGGAGCCGCTGCTGAAAACAAGGCTTCGTCGCGTCGCACGGTCATTTTCGTGCGAAGTGGCGAGCCGGAAGGCTGACCGGAACTTCGGGCGAATTCTCATGCATCAAGTGCCAGTTTAGTGCCAGATCGTGGGATCGCGACCCTGCGTGTCACCCCCGGAATATTCCGGGTTCAACACCGCAAGCCTCTGAATCTCCGGGATTTGTTCTTCGGGCTCTCCCGCCCCGTACTAGGCTACACACAGAGCATACAGTTTTACATAAGCTTCGTATTGACAGATACTTACGCTTATGCTACATTTATTGTGAGATCAAATCGAGGCCAGAGACGGCTTCACTGCCGGGGCCGTAAGGCGACGTTACGGCTCGACCACAGCGTACGGAGGTTGACATGGCATCACTTGCTCAGAAGTCCCCTCACGATGTCGAAAGAGGCTGTCGGCCAATTGGATCGGCGGCCGCCGATCTTGGGCACTCGGTGCAAAAGGCTCAAGGCGAAAAACTGCCGTCTTGAATTGGACAGCCCTAGGGCAGCCTGACACCGTCGCTTCAGCGGGCCGTTCAACAGCCTCACCAGTCGGTGTGCGGCTGACGATGAAATCGGGTTTCCCGAAAATGGACGGAATCGTTTCTAACAATGGCTACTGAACTAGGCGACAAGGTTCAGAAGAGAGCGACGAGGGTGCACCTCTCCTCGTCACTTTTCGGTGCCCGGGCGGCAAAATTGGGCCTGGAACAGGGTGCCCCCCCACCCCTACCCCCCAAAGCCAAGAGGTGTTTTAGAATGAGTTTGTTACAGATATGGCCGTCACTCCCAAAGCCAAGAAGTTGCTTACAATCAATAACTTGGTGGCTTTGTGTAAATTTTACACAAAGCCAAGAAGTCCTTTATTATGAGTACCGTTGAACGGTGTAAGAATTACGCAAAACCGACTCTGAGACGCTCGATTCTGCGCAAACAGGCCAGAAGAAAGCGGGTAGGAGAGGCCGCGAAAAAAGACGTCGAACCTGTCACCTCGACTAGCCTGCATTGCTCACCAGGATTCGAAAAGGGCGGCGGCCTGGGCGTCCCGGACGATAGTCTCCGGCGTTTGACTCTCGACCGTCGACTCTTCAACTTGTCACCCGCTTGGTTCCACGTCTGCCAGGTTAGGGACTTACGCCTCGCGTCTTGTTAATAAATCGGACGATGCGGGGAACAAGAACGAACGGCAGGCGACGCGCCAGGAAGGCGAAGAGATGATTGGGAAAGCCCGTCACCACCACCCGCTTGCCTTTGAGGGTTTGCCGGGCGGCAATCTCGGCGATGTGCTCTGCGGTTACGCCGCCGACCTTCCTCTTCTCAGGGATGCCGGCTCTCACGCGAAATTGGGTTTGTGTCAGGCCAGGACAAAGCGCCGTCACGGTCACGCCGCTTCCCCTCAGCTCCTCGCTAAGTGCGCCGGAGAAGGACAGCATGAAAGCCTTGGAGGCGGCATAGACGGACTGGAACGCCACAGGCGCGAACGAGTAGACGCTGGCAACGTTGAGAATGCGGCCGCTTCGTCGGGTTACCATGCCCGGCAGAAGGGCTTTGGTCGTTTTCAGCATGACGTCCAGTTGCACGTGGAGCATATTGAGTTCGGCATTCAGCGCCGTGTTTTGAAAAGCGCCCTGCACGCCGAATCCCGCGTTATTGACGAGGATTTCGAACTTGTGGTGTTCCAGGGAAAGAGCGTCGATTAACGCATCGACGGCTTGCGGGTCGGCAAGATCGGCGATGTAAACTTCGGTGGCAACCTTGAACTTTTCGGCGCAACCCCTAGCCACTCGCCGCAGCGCCGGCTCATTCCGCGCGGTCAGGAAGAGGTTGTATCCTCTCGCGGCAAAGGCGTGCGCCAGGGCCCTCCCGATGCCGGAGGACGCGCCCGTGATCAATGCCCATTTGTCGCTGGCGTCCAACTTGAATCCGTTCACTGATGCTGCGGTGACGAGGCCTGCCGCCGAGTTACCACTTCTGATTGCCGGCGGCGAAAATATTGTCCGGATCGAGACTTCGCTTGAGTTCGCGCTTCCATTCCAACGCCGCGGGCGACATGACCGCGGGCAAAAAATGCCGGCGGATCTTGCCGACGCCGTGATGGTGCGAGAGCGAGCCGCCACTGCGCAGGATTTCCTCGCGAGCGATACTCTCCAGCTCGTTATAAACTTGCGAAGGGTGCGCAAGGCCCTTGTAATAAAATCCGAAATAAAAGTAGATGGCCGCGCCCGTCTGGTACACCTGCGTCACGCGCGCCGACACGAACATTTTGCCGGGCAGCTTTCGCGCGGTGTATTCGGCCTGCAAGCGCTTTTTGACATTGTTGATCAGCGGGAGCACATCGCTCCAGGCGGCCGAAGTCTCGAAGGACTCCGCGATGACGTAATAGTTCATCAAAAAGTCGCGGATGTAGGCGATGCTGTAAGTGAGCTGATAACCGCGCCGCCCGTTCTCCGCGCCCGCCTGCATTCCACCATGCCGTTTGGCCAGCCGGTAAACCTCCGACTGCTGCTCGGCCACTTCGCTTCGCGTGCCCTCGAAAACCAACGTGCACACCACCATCTGGTCGGGCTTAAATCCCTTGAGGTTCACCACCACCCATTTTTCGAGATGGCTCTTCCAGACCTTCAGGCCGGTCGCTGCCGGCTTCAGCGCCAGGCCAAATTGAAACTGCAAATTGTCAACAAGGCGCACGCTGGAAGGCGGTCTCCATTCGCGCGCCAGTTCGCGCATGAAAGCGACCCCTTCTCGAAGGCTCGGGAAGATCACCGATCCGTAGCTCTGGACCTCGGGAAGAGGGAAGACTTTCACGATGGCCGAGGTGATGATCCCGAGCGTGCCCTCCGAACCGAACAGCAGGCGGCGCAGATCCGAGCCGACCGATTCGCGGGGAACACACGTGGCGCGCTCCAGTGTTCCGTTGGCGGTAGCTACCGTGACATCCAGCACGATGTCTTCGATGTTGCCGTATTTGTTCTTCTTCATGCCGCTGGCATTGGTGGCAATCCAACCGCCCAGAGTCGAGAACTCCACGCTGTCGGGGTCATGACCCATGGTGAAGCCATGCGCTGCAAGCTGAGCGTTGATGTTTCGTCCGACGGCCCCTGCCTGAATGCAGGCCATCTGGTTCGCCCGATCGATCCAGAGAACGGAGCCGCAGCGGTGGAGGTCCACCGAAACGATCATGCGCTCTTCGTCGGCCTCACAGCGCAAGGCGCCGGTGACGTTGGTGCCGCCGCCGAATGGAATCAGCACCACGTTGTGGCGCTTGGCCGCTGCGATCAATTGCGCGACCTGCTCGTCAGACTCGGGAAACACGACGAGATCGGGAATGCGCTCCAGGCGCTCGTGCTTGATGGCAAACATGTCTTCTTGCGTGTGTCCGTGTCCGTGCCTCAACCTCACCGGGCCATCGTCGCTGATTTGCGTACTGCTCAAGAACTGGCCAATTTCGGTTCGAAATGCCGGGTTTTCGCGCGGAGGCACGATGGATGTGGGATAAGAAGAGGCCTGAACGTCTTGCGGGTCGAGCTCGATGCCGAGCACTTCCCGAACCCAAGGAAGCAGACGAGGCAGCTCATGGCCGCTCAATTCGTAACGATGGCCCTGGAGCACGGCATTGCCGCTAGGACTGACTGCGAAGTGTGTGTCCGCGAATCCCCAGACGTTCAGGCTTTCAGCGTCTTCGGGCTTCGAAGGCAAGGGTTCCGGATAAATCCGCGACCCGTTCGAGGCGGCGACAGGCGATATCATTTTGGCCTTCCGTTTCTCATCGGTGTGATGGTCTGCTGCGCCTGACGGACCAACCGCTGCAGTTTGCGGGTACGTCTGCGCCGGCATTAGCCAAGACCAGATTTCTCACGAGCGTCTCTCCTGCGCGCTACTATTGTGTATTCGGCGGGTCGTTTACTGCAAGACCGCCAAGTGTGTTGCCGCCGGCCATCATGAATCGCCGCATCGCCGCCATTGCCAACCCCTACGCTGCCCGGGGTCGTGCCGGCAAACTTTGGCCGCGCATCACACAGCAGCTCCGTGCGCGTCTGGGAGAAGTAACGTTCCGTTTGACCGATTCCACCGGACACGCCACGCAAATCGCGCGGGAACTACTGCAGAACGGCTTTGACCTGATCATCGCAGTCGGCGGCGATGGGACGGTGAGTGAGGTGGCGAGCGGCTTTCTGCGCGGCGACGAGCCAATCCGCCGCGACGCGCAACTCGGAATTCTGCCGGTCGGAACCGGCTCTGACTTTCAGCGCAGCCTCGGCATTCCCTCTGATGTCGGCAAGGCAGTCGAAATCCTGGCGCTTGGCAAACCGCTCACGATTGATGTAGGCAAGGCGACACTCGTCGGGAACGACGGCCGCCAGCAGCAACGTTACTTCATCAATCTCGTAAGCTTTGGCATGGGTGGAGAGGTGGCTGCCGGAGCCAAGAACACTTTCACGGCACTCGGAGGAAAGGCAGGGTTCTTGTGGGCCACCTTCAAAACGATGGCAAGTTACCGCGGACGACAAGTCGAAATCGAAATCGACGATAGTGGCCCGCCTCTTCCATTCTTTATTACCAATGTGGCGGTGGGTAACGGGAGGTACCACGGCGGCGGCATGCATGCTTGTCCGAAAGCGGTGCTCAGTGACGGCGTATTGGAAGTCACTGTCATCAACTACCTCAAGCCGTTCGAGGTCGTGCGTGATATTCACGTTCTCTACTCCGAGAACCTCTACCGCCATCCCAAGATCCAACATCTTCACGCCCGGAAGCTCGCGGCTCGCTCCGAGCAGCCCACTTGGGTCGAGGTGGACGGGGAACCGCTGGGACGCCTGCCGCTGACGCTCGAGGTGCTACCACAGCGTCTTCCCGTGCTCCTCAGCCCCGCGAGCCCACTATTCCACGTCGCTGCGCCGGGCACCGATGTGGCCCTGAAGGCGGGTCGGGGTGCGGGTTGAAACAAACCCGAATCTGGCACAGTAGGCCTGCGATTACGCGGAAAGCTCATTTCCTAAGCAGGACAAGAGAATTTCTCCGGCTGTTTGGCACTGTTATTGCTTGGAAACTAAATGCACCTACTCCGCATCAATATGCGTCTGCGGGCTTGACACAGGGTTTAGCATAGGACTTTATGGACGTGAACACAGAAGCGATTGCAGCCGAGGCGAACCTTAGGGCGGGCGTCAGCGAGACCAATCTTCAGGAGCCGCGTTATGAAGCGGCGTTCTTTTACGCTCTCTTTTTGCGTGGCTATCCTCTGCAGAGCCTTCGGGAGGACATCGACGTATCACCCAAAGTCCTGGCTCGATGGCGGCGTCTGGCGGCGGGCGACCCGTGGTATAAAGCTACCGTTGAGCGCATGTTGAGCTACCGCAAGGAAGTTCTGGCCATTTTTGACTCCCTGGTTCTCCGCGAAAGTCACAGCACCGTGACACATTGAGTGATTGGGCCATCGGGTGATTGACTGATTGGAAACGAAATCTTGAAGTTTACGACTTGCGACACGGTTGGCCGCGTGGCGCATCGTCGTTTCAACGTCAATCTTGGAGTCGCGCACCGGATGGCTCGATCACCAGATGACCCGATCACTCAATGGATCAATAAATCTCCGGCCCAGGTGAGGAAGAAGAGCACGCTGATGTAGCCGTTGATGTTAAAGAACGCCGCGTTGAGACGGGAAAGGTCGGATGGCCGCACGAGGCCATGTTCATAGGCCAGCAGCGCGGCCACAAGCGCGAGACCGGCAAAAGCCAGCCAGCCCAGGTTCTCCATCCTGGCCACGGCAATCAGTAGCGACAGCATGACCACGTGCATAAGGCCGGAGAGCCATAATGCCGCTTTGATGCCGTAACGAGCGGGGATGGAAAAGAGGCGCTGGCGGCGGTCAAAGTCGACGTCCTGGCAGGCATAAATCAAGTCAAAGCCGGCCACCCAGAACATCACCGCGACGCCGAGCAGCACCACCGCCGGCTTCACGTCTCCCCGCAAGGCGATCCAGACGGCCACCGGCGAGAGTCCGAGGCAAGCTCCGAGTACAAGATGCGACCACGGGGTGAACCGCTTGGTGTAGGAATAGCCCAGCAGAAGTGCCAGAACCAGCGGCGAAAGCTTGAAGGCCAATGGGTTGAGCTCGTAAGCCGCGAACACTAGAACGCCACAAGAAACGGCGGTGAAGCCAGCGGCAAAAGCCAAGGTGAGTCGTCCGGAAGGTAAGGCTCTTGCACGGGTGCGAGGGTTTAGCGCGTCAAATTTCAGGTCAGCGATGCGGTTGAAGGTCATCGCCGCGCTGCGGGCCGCTACCATAGCAAGGATGATCCACAGCAGTTGCCGCCAGGAGGGCCATCCATGCAGCGCCAGCACAGCCCCGGTCAGCGCGAACGGCAGGGCGAAAACCGAGTGCTCGAACTTGATCATTTCGAGCGTGGTGCGGATGCGGGCAACCGAAGCTACCAGTGTAGAGACCTGCGCCGCAGGTACGGTTGGAGCGCCATGACCCATGATATCCATCTTGTCGAAGGGGTTCGCAGAAAGTCAATTTTGGGCGAAGGAAAAGGTTCTCGCCCGGAGCCCGTGCCGCGTTCACTGTGCAGCTTAACCACTCCGAAAAGTCAGGGCTTCGCGCAGACAAAATTTACAGCATCACTCGTGTCGCCCGTGCCCTTATACTTGGCGATCTGCGGATAAGCGCACAAGGGACGAGTCATTTTGATCCCCTTTGCGGGATTGTCGTCGTTATACTTGGTCGCAACAATGGCTGGCGGGGCCACGTTCTTTTCTACCCATTGCTCGAGAGCCGCGTAGATGTTGTGCTTGGCGTCGCCCGGCGCGGTTCTGTTGTCCTCCATGAAATAGTTCGGCCCCGGGCCGCCTCCGCAATGCCACATTCCCGGCACCATGTAAAGCCGCAGAAAAGACTCGGTGGTTGCTTGCCCCATGGCGGCCACCACACGATCGTGGTAGTCAATGCTGCTGCCGGCGGGAATGGCCGCGTCGCTCCAGCCGTGGTACAGAATCAGCTTGCCACCGCGAGCCCGGAACGCCTCCAGGTTAGGATCGCTCGCGTCGAGTGCGGCTGCCGTTCTTTCGTCTGCAGCTTTCAGCCCCGCATCGACTGTAAACGTCTTGTAGTCCCAGTCCTTCTTCTCGTAAACGATGTTCGAGAAGTAACCGAGCCCAAAGTACGCAATAAGGCTGTTTCGCGGTGAGGAGCCGGTGATCCAAAGCCCCCAGCCTCCCGGGCCTTCCTCGCCACCCGGCGGATAGCCAGGGAAAACCTGGTGGCCGGCGGAATCGTGCGGCCCGGCATAGATCGCCTTGAGAGCGGTCACCTGCGGGGCTGTCAGACAGTCTGCGGAATCCGCGCCTTTACAGACAATCGTCTCGGGATCAAAGTGGCATTGCCGCGGATCATTTACAACGCCATCCGTCACGCCGTCCTGGGTGTCGCAAGCGGCCAGCACGGCTTTGCTGATCGCCGGAACCTTGGCGGCAGGAATGTAACTCGCGGGATCGAGTGTGGTAGCTTGCAGGTCCCACAGCGCGGCCGTCAGAAGGTGCGTCCAGTGGTAGGCAGGAGCGCCGGCGATGATCCCGTCGTAATCCTCGGGAAAACGCTGTGCTTCCATTAAGGCTTCGCGGCCGCCGTCGGAGCAGCTAGCGAAGTACGATCGCTGGGAATTTTCGCCATAGAACGCACCGATGATCGCTGCGGCGTTCAGCGTCATCAGGTGGATTGCGCGATTCCCGAAGTCCACCACTTTCTGGGGGTGACCGAGCGCCCAACTCGCGTCAATGGGTGAGCCCGAGTGGCCGGTACCCGTGGCGGCGCTCGCGTAACCGCGCTTCACCGCGTAACCGAGACCCGGGTAGTCAATCATGCCTGCGAAGCCGCCGTTGCCCTGTCCTCGGAACTTCTTATTCCAGCCGGTGGCCGGCATCCATACCTCAATCTTGATGTCGGAGTCGGGTGTGGGTGTCGCATCCAAAACCACGCGGCAGAAAGCGGGCATATCCTTGAAGCTAGGCGGCGGCCCCATGGGCGGCATTGGGGAAGGAGGCGGCGTGAAGGCCCCAGCGGCGACCATCTGCGCCAGGCTGATCTTGACGTTCGGCAGGCCGAGGTTCGCCAGCTTCTCGCACGGCAGGGGTGTAACGGCGCCAGCAGAGGCGAGTGGCACCAGAGCAGCAATTGCAAGCAAAGAAGTCTGAATCCTGAACATCGCGACGGGTTCCCTCCTTCTACGTCTACCAATGCACGGCAAGATGTCAGAGCTTTTCGGTGCCGTCGAGCTTGCTGAGGCTACGATCAAAGGTGCCGAGGGGCAAGTGCCCAGCGCGGCGCGCCACCTCGAGAACGAGACAGTCTGAAAAACCGACCGAAGGACGATTCCGATACTGTCTTAGCGCAGCTGCGACCGCATCCTGATCCTGTAAGGCCAGGTTGCGATGGTTTAGGAGCATCTCGACCGCGGCGGCAATCCCGGCTGGACTGCGACCGTAGGCGGACGCCAAGACCCAGACGGTCTCTAGCAGAACCAAGTGCGAGACCCATGCTCCGGAAGCTATGAATGCCTCTGCCGCCGCAACCTGCTCTGGGTCATCACGTGCCAGAAGTCGGACGACGACGTTGGTGTCAACGGCGCGCATGCCGTTCCCGAATGTGCTTCCGGATCCCCTGTTTCAGGTCTTTCAGCGCCCGCCGCTTTGGAGTCTCAGCAAACAGAACCCGGTGGATATCCTCGGAAGTGTAAAGGCCAGCCCGCCGGACCACAACATTCTCGCCTTCCTCATCCCACTCCAGGAGCGATCCAGGGCCAACGCCCAGCTTGCGCCGGACTTCTGCGGGCACGGAGATCTGGCCTTGTACAGTCAACTTTGAAGAAGCGATTGGCATACTCCCACATTACCATGGTAAGGCACTGCTGGCTATTTATACTTTTCGGCGGTTTTAGGTTCACGCATCGCTTCCAGAATCTCCTCGGCGCTCAGTAGCCGATCAGCCTTCTTGGCCCGATAGTAGATGCGTTCGACCCGTGCGGCGGTGGCCTCGAGACCGTGTTTCTCAAGCCAGAAGACTACATTCGATTTCCCGCTCATGGGACCAATTTCGATTTTCTGATCCAAGCCAAACCAGTGTGAAGGTACACCGGAATAAACCCGGTCCGCCAATTCGGGATCGTCCTTGCGGTACGCCTTGATCACGGCGGCCGCGTGGACGCCTGTGGCGGTGCGGAAGGCATCGGCCCCGAACACCGGATAGTTCGGAGGAATGCTGATACCCACGGCTTCAGAGACGGCGCCCACGTAATCCTTCAGCCGGGTCAAGTCGCGATCCGCATAGCCCGGAGCTCCCAGCAGCCGGAGGTTCACCAGCAACTGATCGATGGGCGTATTGCCCACGCGCTCGCCAATGCCAATCGCCGATCCGTGCACCTGATCGGCGCCGGCTTCGTAAGCCACCAACGAATTCACCACCGCAAGACCCCGGTCGCAATGGCCGTGCCAATCCACACGAACCGGCTCGCCGGTGGGCTTCACCACTTCCTCCACCACGAATCGCACCAGGGCGTGGACACCGCGCGGCATGATGTGGCCCACTGTATCGCACACGACGACGGCACGCGCGCCGCATTCGATGGCCGTGGTGTAAAGCTTCTTGATCACCTCAGGTTGGGCGCGGGTGGTGTCCTCGGTCACGTACATCACGGGCAGCCCGAGGCTGTGCGCGAACCGCACGGCTTTCTCCGTGCTCCGCAGCAAGAAATCCATCGTCCAGTCCTCCGTGTACTGCCGAATGGGGCTGGAACCCAGGAACGTGGCCGCCTCGATTTCAAGCCCCGTGGCCTGTGTCACGTCCGCAATCGGCTGGATGTCCGATTCTAGTGTGCGGGCGGCGCAGTTGGCGCGGATGCGCAGCTTCGAGCTGACGATCTCCTTCGCCAGCGCCTCTACGCACGCTCGAGCGCGCGGCCCGGCGCCCGGAAGCCCGAGATTCAGGCTGTCAATGCCGAGGGCTTCCATCAGGTGCAGCAGCTCGAGCTTCTTTCCAACGGAGGGGTCGGTAACGGAAGGAGATTGCAACCCGTCGCGCAGAGTCTCATCATTCAGCAACGGGCGCTTGCTAACGCGAAGTTGAGAACCAGAGGCTTTGTTCCAATCGTAAATGAGGCCTGCAGGGTCTTGCATGTTGGTGTCGTGCGGGCGGCCGTCCTGGCCGTACCGGGCAGGCACAAGGCCTGCCCCTACTCCTTAATGATGCGGTCCGCGCATCGAGCGAATCCGCCCCGGAGCGCGACTCAGCAGACCCAGCGCGCCCCGCATCCTTGACCAGAAACCAGGCGCGAAGAGGAAATCCACGAAGCTCTCCATCAGACGGCTGGCCCGGCTGTCATAGCTGAACCACCATAGCTTTGGCAGCCTGGGCACCAAGTCTACGTCAATGTATTTTACGCGCGCCATTTCCATCACGCCAAGCCGGGAATGCGTGCGGCCCGGGCCGCTCAGTTTGAAGCCGCCATGCGGCGCCTCCGCGATTCCAAACGAGCTGAGGCAGTCATTCACCATCACCGAACCGCATTCCAGGCTGCGCGCCAGGCGCTCACCGCCTTGCAAGTCGCGCGTCCAGATGCTGGCGGAGAGGCCAAACTCCGAATCGTTCGCCAGGCGAACGGCCTCAGCCTCATCGCGCACCGTCATGATGGGCAAAACGGGCCCAAAGGTCTCCTCCCGCATGATGCGCATACCGTGGTGGACATTCGTCAGCACGGTGGGCTCGTAAAAAAAGCCTGCGAGACCCGCCGGACTGGTGCGCCGGCCGCCGCTAAGAACCGTGGCACCGGCGGCCACTGCTTCCGCCACAAGCTCCTCCACCACCTTGAGCTGGCGCTCGCGAATCAGCGGCCCCACTTCCGTATCGGGATCCTCGCCGGCGCCGACTCGCAAGCGCTTCGTTTTCTCCTCACAAAGCTCGATGAAGCGGTCAGCGACATTCTCCACCACGTAGACCCGCTCCGCCGAGAGGCACGCCTGGCCGGCGTTGGTGAAAGCTCCCCATACGGTGCCGCTCGAAGCAAGGTCGAGATCGGCGTCCGCGCACACAATCACCGGGTCTTTGCCCCCCAGTTCAAGCACGGTGGGCAGCAAACGCCGAGCCGCCTCGACCTGAATTCCCTTGCCCGTCGCGACGCTTCCCGTAAACACGAGCTTGTCAATCGCAGCGTTCACAAGCGCTGAGCCCGTAACGCCATCCCCCACCACAACGTTGAGCACGCCGGCAGGCAAACCGGCGTCGTCCGCAATCTGCTGGATGGCCAAGCCGGCTTGCGGCGTGAACTCGGAAGGCTTAAGCACCACGGTGTTTCCCGCGACGAGGGCAGCGGCAATCTGGTGCATCGGGATGCTAAAAGGATAGTTGAAGGGCGAGATGATACCAACCACGCCGTAGGGCTCATATTCCAGGCGCCCACGCTTGAAGCGAACGGCCAGGTTCTGATGAGGCACGCTCTCCGGCGCCAGAAACGCGGGCCCGTGACGCGCCAGAAAGTCGAGAGCATCGAGCGTCACCATCACCTCAGTCAGCAGAGCCTCCAGGCGCGGCTTTCCCGTCTCGCGTGTAATCAGGGCGGCCAGGTCGTGGCGGCGATCGAATAGCGCCTCTCTCAGGCGTACCAGGTGGCGCGCCCTGCCGGCGGCGCCCAGACTACGCCAGACAGGCGCCGCGCCGCGCGCCTCCGCCACCGCTGCCTCCACCTCCTCTGGCTCGGCCGCGTCAAACTCGGCGAGCAGATCAGCAGTGGCCGGGTTGAGCGACTGGATTTTGCGCGGCCCCGCCAGCGGTAACGCCGGCCTCTGGCTAATGCCGTTTTCTGATGATGGGCCGTCGGTGATCGCGGCTGGGGAGACCGTGTCCGGAACTATCCCGGGCTGCGTTTCGAGCGGCGCCATACGAGCGGCCGTCACTTCCGAAGTCATACTGCACCCCCCGGCTCAACCTTGCCGCGCTCCCATTAAACCTCAAGACGCCCCGCCGCGCCAGCCCCGACCTCACGAATGGCTTGCGACATCCCGCAGCCCCTTGAAAAGGGTACATGGCACGCAATTTCGCGAGCCTGAATAACTGTTAGTTTTGACAGTTCGCGAGGCGCCCGGCACCCGTTATCTTCGACCCTCGCGTTGCCTGTGCCGACACCGAGACCGGGGAGGTGAATTTGTCAAAAGTCTTGACGAGCGGCAACGAATAAGAGAAACACCCGACTGTGCGAGGCGCTAAACAGTGATGAGGAAGCTCTCAACCAGCTCCTGAGCTGCTGCAGGCCCAATCTGCATCGAGTCGCCTTGCGGGTACTGGGCACAGCGGAGGCCTTTACGGGAGTGGCATCTGATTCGTTTCACAGCACTGTCAGTTTTGCCAGTCGCGCGATCTTCGGGAAGAGGCTAGATTGACGTGCAACTGGTGTTTGCAGATGTTTTGGAGGGCAAGGCCTCCCCTGGAAGATTGGATGAAGCCATGCTGAACGGACTTCACATTGTCATAGCTGATGACCATAAGGCCATGTTGCAACGAGTTAAGGGACTGCTCAACAGCCAGTCCGCCATGGTCGAGGCTGTTGATAACGGACAGGCTCTGGTTGACCTGGCCCGCGAATTGAAACCAGACGTTGTGATCGTCGACATCGAGATGCCGGGAATGAACGGCATCGAAGCCGTGAGGCTGATCAGGAAGTCAGGCAGCGCTGCAAAGGTTGTCTTTTTGACTGTGCACGAAGATCCGGATATGGTGCCGCTGTGTCTTGAAGCTGGGGCACTCGCTTTCGTGGTAAAGTCTCGCCTTGCGTCGGACCTGATTCCGGCGATCCAATTAGCGTTGACCAACCACACGTTTGTCTCTCCCACCCTGCCCTGGCCTAGCACGTGATGGGGGCTCCGACTCAATGTAGCTGGCTTTGTGACAGACCAGACCTGCACCTCGGCGGGTGAATGCTGAAAATGGCAGGATGCGATATAATCCCGCTTGATAAGATCGTAATCGTTGTGAACGGTATTCAGCCTGGGACTTGGTCGCGAAAAAGGACTCGGTGGGTCGCTGTAAGTCGTACCTACAGAAATGGAGCACAACCCCGCGAGTACTACAGTTAGTTGAGCTGGTGGCAACGAACTTGGCTGACGACGCATGTTCTGGAGGCACAGGCTGTGAGTTGCCTCAAGACTCTTTCTGGTGTGGGAACTAGACCGGAACGAACCCATGAAGCCTAACTCGCGTTTGGTCATTAAGTTAGGCAATAAAAAAGGGTCTAAAATCGGAACTTTCGAGGGGGGCGAACCCAATTCTATAACTCAAGTTTCTACATAGAGTTATGGGCAAGAAGGCCCCATTTTTGAATTTTTTCCCGAAGCCACTAAATCGCCTGTGGAAAAGTGCCTCGGAACTGGCCTGCACCGCCTCGCTGCGTAGGTCCGTGTCCGAGCCTGCCTGTCAGTTTTGACAGTTGGTGATGATACCCGCGCCTGTTACATAGTGTTGGGAAGGGGTCGCCCACTTTGACGGTTGGGAAGGCCGTGCACCTCCGAGCCCCCGAGGGCGGGATCTCATGCACCGCCGGTGAACAAGGAGGAAATGACGGTTGTCGGGCGAAGACAAGCCTGAACGGAAAACTGCTGAAGGCGCGATGGGCATCGCCGGGCGTTTGCTGCTATTGATGGGTGCGGTCCTCATAGCGGCCTATGTGGTAGCCCGCATCCACGCCGAGGTGATGTCGCGTGCGGCCCTGCGTGAGTTTTCTCAGGCCGAACAGGCCCAGCAAAAAGAACCCCCAGCCAGCACAGCTCTAGAAGCGCCACTGAGTGCGAAGCAGAATGTTGATTTCAGCCTGTGGTCCATGAAGCGGATCACCGCTTATGAGGACAGCTTATCTCAGCACTTTGCTCCTCCCTTGGCGGTGCTGGAGATTCCGAAAATCGGTGTTGAAGTGCCGGTGTTCGATGGAACCGACGATCTTACCCTGAATCGCGGAGTGGGCAGGATTATCGGGTCGGGCCGGTTAGGGCAGGGAGGAAACGTCGGCATTGCCGGACATCGGGACGGTTTCTTCCGTGGCCTCAAAGACGTAGTGGTGGGAGACCAAATCGAGCTCAGAACGCCACATCGAACCGAGACCTATCGGGTGGACCAGATTCGAATTGTGGCACCAACCGATGTGGACGTATTGAAGGATCGGGGCATACCCACACTCACTCTGGTGACGTGTTATCCGTTCTACTTTATTGGCAACGCCCCGCAACGTTACATCGTCCGGGCGACGGCGTCCGGCGAGGGATTGAACGGCTCGGCTAGCGATCCGCCCCAAGCAGCGATTGGGAAAATCAAAAAAGAGGAGAAGACACCATGAAATTAGGAGAACGCATTCGAACGCCGCTCGTGATGCTCGCGGCGGGGCTGTTTCTGGCCTTCACGGCGAGCATGCGAGCCCAAGTGCAAACCACGGAGACCACCACCCACGGAGAACACACCCATTCCGTGAGTGTCGAGCGAGGAGAAGTGGTTTACGTTTCGGGCCACGAGGTGATCGTCAAGATGGACAACGGGGAAATCCGGGACATCGCCAACGTTCCCGACAGCGCCAAGGTCACCGTCGACGGCAACGAGATCGGCATTCGTGACGTCAAGGTGGGGATGAAGCTGCAAAAGACCATCACCACCACCACCACCCCAAGGATGGTCACTAAGGTAGAGACCGTCACGGGAAAAGTGTTTCAGGTGATGCCCCCCAACTCGATGATTCTGACCTTGGAGGACGGGACGAACCAACGGTTCAAGATTCCGGCCGACCAAAAGTTCAATATTGACGGCCAGATGGTGGACGCCTTCCATCTCAAAAAAGGGATGAACGTGTCGGCGACGCGAATCACGGAGACTCCCGAGACGGTAGTCACCCAGAAAGCCATGCTGAGCGGCCAGATGCCGCCCCCACCCCCGCCGCCTCCGGATGCTCCTGTACTGATTGTGTACGTACCGGCTGCGCCGGCTGCTGCGCCAGCTCCCGCCGAGGCGGCCGAGGCCGCTCCGGCAAAGCTGCCGAAGACGGCAAGCGTGGTGCCTCTCATCGGGCTCGCGGGCGCCTTGTTGTTGTCCTTGGGCCTAGGTCTGCGAGGGCTCCGGCTCACCCGTTAGGGGCAAACGGTTCGATCTCGGTGAATAGCTTCTTCCGTCGAGGGGTTGCTGGACGGACAGGGCCATCCCACAGTGAATGGCCCTGTTTTTTCAGCACCAGGGCGTTTTCCCTCGGCAGGCTACGGAAAACGCTGCGCTGAGAGTGACACGACGGCCAAAACGCTTTTCTGGAGCCTGTTAGAACTCCATGATTTCCATGCGGTGGCTAGCGTCCGGATGGGTGGAAGACGGCCCGGCTGTCAGAATCACCATCCCGGGCGGCAGGTTCTGCTCGTGAAGCCAGTTCTTGATATAAGGCTTCCATTCTGGCGGGTTGCTCGGCACGTGCACGGGTCTTACGCCGTAGGAGAAAAGGAGATCCCGACACGTTTTCGCACTTGGGCTCACGGCTACCGTCCAGACCGGCAGACGCAAAAAAGCCATTCTTCTAGCGGAAGCGCCGCTCAGGGTAGGCGAAAAGACCGCCAGGGGCGAAGAATAGTCCAGGCTTGCCTCAACAGCAATCGCCACCAAGTGTTCCGGCCGGACGCGGTTGCGAATCTCAGCGCCTTGGAACATCTCTTTCACCGGAACACGTTGCCGCCTAGGCTCAACCGCCGCGCCGATCCTTCCCAACATGGCGATGGACTCCACCGGGTGCTTGCCCATTGCCGACTCGCCGGAGAGCATTACGCAATCGGTGCCATCCAGGATGGCATTGGCAACATCAGTTGCCTCGGCTCGCGTGGGCAGAATGTGTTCCGTCATCGATTCCAGCATTTGAGTGGCTGTAATCACCGGTTTGGCGCGCTGGTTGGCGCGGCGCATGAGGTCTTTCTGGATGATGGCAATCCTTTCGATAGGAACCTCGACGCCCAGGTCGCCGCGGGCAATCATAATGCCGTCGGCGGCGTCCAGGATTTCGTCGATGCGGTCGAGCGCGCGTGATCTCTCAATCTTGGCGATGATGAACGGTTCGTACCCAAGTTCCTGCGCTGCCTTTCGGACGGCCTGAACGTCGGCCGCGCTTTCCACAAAGGATTGGCTTACCGCATCGACGCCGTTTTCCAGCGCGAACTTCAGGCACTCCCGGTCTCGCTCCGTGAAGGCGCTGATGCCCAGGTCGATGCCGGGAACGTTCAATCCTTTTCGCGAGCGCAATTCGCCGCCCACTTTCACCAGGCAGACGACTTCAGCGGCATGGACTTCAGCGACTTCTAATTGGATGTAGCCGTCATTCAGAAAGAGCTTGTCGCCGGCCTTGACCACCAGCGGCAGCCGGGAGAAGGTGACGGAGGCACGATGTTGATCGCCCACGATTTCCTCCGTCGTCAGCGTGAAGCGGTCGCCCTCTTTGAGTTCGATTTTCTCTTCGCCCAAATTGCCGATGCGCATTTTCGGCCCGGACAGGTCCGCCATGATCGCCACGGGCCGTCCTGTGGCGCCGGCCGCGGCTCGGATACTCTCAATCACAGCTTTGTGAGCTGAGAAGCTCCCGTGGGAGAAGTTGAGCCGCGCCACATTCATCCCGGCGCGGATCATCTGCTCCAAGATCGCCGGCGATTCGGACGCGGGTCCGATGGTAGCCACGATTTTTGTTTTATGGTCAGGGAAAGCCATGCTCAAACTCTCCGAAGCAGTCGCAAAGTCGACAGTTCAAGGTCGAAAGTAGATCGCACCAGGCTTCTGACTTTCAACCTTCAACTTTCGACTTCAACTGATGTGGCGGGCGAGACGCCCGCGCTCCCAGGATTTTTTCACGAGTCCGGTCTGATGCGGCACTGTTAGTTTTGACAGTCGCGAAGCGAAGTACTCGGTCCTGGCCACGCTGAGGTTCTTGAGCAGACATCATATGTGATATATCATTTAAGAAATGGCGTGGAAAGTCGAATTCTACGAGGATGAGAGAGGAAACCGGCCTGTGGAGAAGTTCTTAGAGGGTCTACCGGCCGGGCACCTTGGAAAAGTGTTGCAGGTTCTGCAGATGCTCGAGGAGCGGGGGCCAAACCTCCCCTTCCCATACTCAAGCCAGGTGGAAGGCCGCCTGCGTGAGCTGCGGGTTCACTTTGGCCGCACGCTCTACCGAATTCTCTATTACGGTGATGCGGAGCGCACGTTTGTGCTGCTCCACGCCCTCGAGAAGCGAACCTCGGCCCTTCCGGTCGAAGACGTCGCCTTGGCATTGAAGCGAATGGATATCGATCAGAAACGGAAAGGCAGGAAGCAATGAGGCAACGCAGAGCTTACCAGCATTTCAAGACGCGAGCACTGAGCAGGCCCGAGGTTCGAGAGGCTTACGAGGAGGGCCTGGATGACTTGCGGATCGCAGTTCGGCTGGCCGAACTAAGGGAAAAGAGCGGCATGACTCAAACCGAACTGGCCGCCAAAATCCACACGAGCCCGGCAGTGATCTCGCGTCTGGAACAGGGCAGAAACGTCGAGCTGAGAACGCTCAAGCGAGTAGCGGCGGCGCTCGACGCCCGGCTTACCATTGAGCCCGTTGCATCCTAAGAAGCGCGGTCTCGCGCCTGTTGTATCACCGCCTACACAAGCCGCGGACCTCGAACATCCAAGACACCGATTGTGATGTCCGCGACCACAACACCTTCGCACCTCGAACAACGGCTTCGGAGCATCCCGTTCCCGTCTCTTACCAAGAGTCCAGCCTGATGCGGCACTGTTAGTTTTGACAGTCGCACGCCAGTCTTGTTGAGCAATACCGTTAGGTGGATAATGCTATCTATGATTTGGGGAAAGGCTTCGCCAGCCGGTCTCAGGAGTGCCTCGTGATGATGCTCCCTCTTCACGATCCGCGTTGCAAGGCTCGATTAAGGCAGTCCACATGCCTGCTTCTGGCCGTCAGCCTGATGGCTGTCACGGCGCCGCTTGATGGAATTGCCAGCGTGGCGCAGTCCACTCCCTCGGCTGACCAGGCGGCGCCGAAGATTCCCGACGATCAGCTTGATTCGTTGGTTGCGCCCATCGCGCTGTATCCTGATCCGCTTCTCGCCCAAGTGCTGGCGGCTTCAACCTACCCATTGGAGATTATCCAGCTTCAGCAGTGGCTTGCCAAGAACCCTGGGCTGAAGGACAAAGCGCTCGCCGACGCTGTGGCGAAACAACCTTGGGACCCCAGCGTACAGTCCCTGGCCGGTCTTCCCGATGTTGCCAAGCGCCTGGCAGACGACATCCAGTGGACCACCGACTTGGGCAACGCCTTCCTGGCGCAGCAAAGCGACGTGATGGAGGCCGTGCAGCGCATGCGCAAGAAGGCCGAAGACAGGGGCAACTTGAAGTCGAACGAGCAGCAGACGGTGGAGACAAAGGTCATCGAAAGCAAGCCCGTGATCGTTATCCAGCAGGCCAACCCGCAGGTTGTGTATGTGCCTACGTATGATCCCGTGGTGATATACGGTGCGCCGATTTATCCATATCCGCCCATTTACTATCCGCCGGCGTGGTACTACCCGGCAGGAATGGCAATTTCCTTCGGCATCGGCGTAGCCATGGGCGCATTTTGGGGCGGAGGCTGGTGCTGCGGCTGCGGCTGGGGTGGCGGCGACATTACCATCAACAGAAACAATAATTTCAACCGTAATGCGAGCCTTGGCGGCGGCAATCGGGCGTCGACTCTGCCGTCTCGCGCCGGCGGTGGCCGCGGCAATATTGGTGGCGCTGGCGGCGTTGGTGGTGCGGGCGGTGTAGGCGGGGTTGGAGGCGTTGGCGGCCCTGGTGGCGCTGGAGGTGTTGTTGGTGGTGCTGGGGGCGTTGGTGGCGTCGGCGGGGTTGGAGGCGCTGGCGGTGCCGGTGGTGTTGGTGGTGTTGGTGGTGTTGGTGGCGTCGGCGGTGTTGGCGGCCCTGGCGGTGTGGGTGGAGTTGGCGGAGCCGGCGACCGGTGGCAACACAATCCGAAGCATCGCGGTGGCGCCCCGTATCGAGACCGGGCGACGGCCGACAGGTTTGGCGGTACGGCGCGCGGAGACTCCCTGGCCAACCGCCAGGCGAGCGCCCGGCAACAACTCGGGCGGCAAGGAGGCAATCTGGCCAGCAATCGCGCCGGCGCTGGCAATCGGGCGGCAGGCGGAGGCCTCGGCAACCGGGCGGGCGGACGAACCGGCGCCGGCAACAGGTCCCTCGGAGGCGGACCGGATCGCATCGGCAGCCGGGATCTCGCGCGCAGTGGTGGCGGAAGCCGTGATGCCTTCGGAGGCGGTTCGAGGGGATACGACGGGTCGAGAGCTCGCGCAACCAGCAGTCGCGGCTCTTCGAGCCTCGGTTCCCGGGGCGGTGGCGGAGGCTTCAGTCGTGGCGGCGGAGGGTTCAGTCGCGGGGGAGGTGGTGGTGGACGGCGCAGGTAGGTACCGCAAGCGAACGCCGGCCTCCCGGTCCGCGCGCCGAAGGAACCGAAAATTTTTTTTATTTTTTTGGCCTATCCTGGAATGTTGTTGATAATAAAGGACCGCAAATGAGAAAAATGGGACAAATGAGAATACCCTGGAATGTGTATGAAAATAAACAACTTAATCTCATTTATCCTGGAATGTTATTGATAAATAAGGCAGTTAGTCGATTTTCGTATGGCAGTTTCGGTCTCTCCGCATTTAGCTGGTTGTTGAAAAAATCGTCCAAAAAGTCATTCCGAGGAGCCGCTGGCAACGAGGAATCTGGCACTGGTTTGGTTTTCAGAGCGAGATTTCTCCGCCTCGCAGGGCTCGGCGTCGAAATGACAGGGTCCGTACTTCCGTTTGTCGCCGGCGCGATGCTCCTGGGGTGTCTGTGCGTACCGGTTCTTGCACGCGCCCAGCAACCCGCGGCGCAAAAGCCTCCAGTCCCTGCTCCAGCTACCGCCGCTTCTACCCCTTCTACAGGCGGCATGGGTTTCGACACTCCGCAGCACGCTGCCGATGCCCTCGTCCAGGCGGCCGGGAAGTTCGACCAGGCTGCGCTCATTCAGATTTTTGGACCCGGCGGCGAGGACATCGTGTTCAGCGGCGAGTTGCCGCAAGACCGGCAACACGCAGCCGACTTTGTGACCCAGGCGCGCGAGAAGCAGAGCGTTTCGGTGGATCCCAAGACGGGCAGCCGGGCATTCCTGATCGTGGGCGATGAGAGCTGGCCCTTTCCGGTGCCGCTGGTGAAGAAGGGAGACAAATGGTTCTTTGATGCCCAAGCGGGAAGGCAGGAGCTCCAATATCGTCGCATTGGCGCCAATGAATTGGACGCGATCGGGGTCTGCCGTGGCTACGTAGAAGCGCAAGACGATTACGCTTACCAAACTCGCGACAACGTTTACAACGTGAACCAGTACGCCCAGCATATCGTCAGCACTCCGGGCAAGCACGACGGCCTCGCCTGGCAAAATCCGGATGGGAGCTGGGGAGGCCCGGTGGGAGAGAAGATTGCCAAGGCAATCGAAGAGGGCTACACCTCCGGTTCGGAGCCGTATCACGGCTATTTCTTCAAGATTCTGAAGGGACAGGGACCTGCAGCGCCACTTGGAGAAATGGATTATGTTGTTAAGGGGGTAATGATCGGGGGCTTCGCCTTGGTGGCTGCGCCCGCCGAATACGGTGTTACCGGCGTGCAGACCTTCATTGTCAGCCAGGATGGCGTCGTCTATGAAAAAGATTTAGGGCCGAAAACGCTCGACGAGTTCACCAAGATGGAGCTTTTCAACCCCGACAACTCTTGGACTCCAGTTCCGGAGGAAGATGACTAATGACCAGCCACGACCTCGAGGAGGGTCTCAAAACCCTGGGTGAAAACCCGTGGATCCCCGCCTTCACGGGAGTGACTGCGTCGGGGAGCGCGAAGGACTGGTGCTAAGCTCAGTAAGTTGGTTTTTCTAAGTTCGGGCTTGTGACAGGGCGGGGCTTTTAGCCCCGCCGCAAGAGACCGTTTTGGGAAAACCGGGCTTTAGCCCCTGAAGGAACTGTCTTCAGGGCCTAAAGGCCTCCTCAATCCGAGGTGCTTTTCGGCGGGGCTGAAAGCCCCGCCCTTCAGCGTCAGAAAGGTACATGAGCTAACGCAACAAGCACTAGTTTGGAGAGAGCAGGAATGCCTGCGTTGGAGAGCGCGCGAATGATTGACTTGGAGAGAGCTACCAACTCCCGCGACGTCATCCCCGCACAGGCGGGGATCCAGTCCTCACCTTGCCGAGCACGAGCTTGCACACAGTCTCTTAGGGCGCGGACGGCCCCAGACGTACGAACAAACTGGGAATGTAGCTCAGAATCAATGATATAGGAATAGGCACGGTAGACCGTACCGACAAGGATTGTGACAAAGTTAACCAGTAATGTAACAGGATCCTAGGCCATCGGACATTCCGATCGGCCACGGACGCCCTGGGACGGTGCCACGGAGAGCAACATGAGAACCTTAAAGAAAACGACACTGCGGCGATGGGCAAGCCTGTTGCTGGTGTTTACCCTGCCGGCTCTGACTTGCCCGCTCGACGGGCTACCGAGCCGGGACGCTCAGCAGGCTCCCGCCGGCGATCAGGCCGCGGCGACGATTCCACCCGACCAGCTTGATTCGCTGGTGGCGCCCATCGCGCTATACCCGGACCCGCTCCTCGCCCAGGTACTGGCGGCCTCCACCTACCCCTTGGAACTCATCCAGCTTAACCAGTGGCTGGGAAAGAACAAGAACTTGAAGGATAAGGCCCTGGCGGACGCGGTGGCGAAGCAGCCCTGGGATGCCAGCGTTCAGTCGATGGCAGGGCTTCCCGACGTTGTGAAGCGTCTCACCGATGATATTCAATGGACCACCGACCTCGGCAACGCTTTCCTCGCGCAGCAGGCCGACGTGATGGCCGCCGTGCAACGCATGCGCAAGAAGGCCCAGGATAAGGGCTTGAAGTCGAACGAACAAATGAAGGTGGAAACGCAGACCGTAGAGAACAAGCAGGTGATCGTCATTGAACAGGCGAATCCGCAGGTTATTCAAGTGCCGTCTTACAGTCCCCAGGTTGTTTACGGCCCGCCCGCCTATCCGTACCCTCCCATCTACTATCCGCCACCGCCACCGAGCGGATGGGCCGTCGCCGGCGGCATGGCGCTCTCGTTCGGCGTAGGAGTGGCCATGGGCGCCATGTGGGGCGGCGGATGGGGATACGGCTGTGGTTGGGGTCACGGCGACGTCAACGTAAATGTTAACAACAACTTTAATCGAAACACGAACATCCAGGGTGGAAACCGCACGAATATTCAGGGCGGCAACCGCGCTGGTGGCGGCGGTTGGCAGCACAACCCCCAACATCGCGGCGGCGCCCCCTATTCTAACCGGGCGACGGCCAACAAATTTGGCGGCACGGCTCGTGGAGATTCACTCGCCAACCGCCAGGCCGGTGCGCGCAACCAGATTGGCCGTCAGGGCGGTAACGTTGGCAATAATCGAGGAGGAGTGGGCGGTCGAGGAGGAGTCGGCGGTGCAGGAGGGGTGGGCGGTGCGGGAGGAGTAGGTGGCGCGGGAAGACCGGGTGGTGCAGGCGGAGTAGGCGGCGCCGGGAGACCTGGTGGTGCTGGCGGAGTAGGCGGTGCTGGCGGAGTAGGCGGTGCAGGAAGACCCGGTGGCGCAGGAGGAGTAGGCGGTGCAGGCGGAGTGGGTGGTGCAGGGAGACCGGGCGGTGCAGGCGGAGTGGGTGGTGCAGGTGGGGCAGGCGGTGCGGGAGGAGTAGGCGGTGCGGGTAATCGTGGGGGGGCCGGCGGAGGAGATCGCGTTGGCAACCGCAGTGTTTCGAATCGCTCCTCGGGCGGAGACCGGAGCGCCTTTGGAGGCGGTGGCAGCGGCAGTAGCGCTCGGGCGGCCAGTAACCGGGGGTCGTCCAGCTTTGGCGGCTCGAGGGGCGGCGGTGGCGGAAGGAGTGGCGGCGGCAGGAGCGGCGGTGGCGGTCGCAGAAGATAAGCTCACGAATGGGAGACAACAGATGAGGCGCGTATCTGGATTTGAAAAACGTCTGAGACAATTCTGGATTTGGTCCGCGGTCGCCTGCGCATGTTCCATGGCTCTTGTTGTCAATGCCTCAGCGCAGCCGCCAGTACCGGCACAAGATAAGCGGACGCCGGCGCCGGCTAAGACGGCATCAACGCCTGCGGCGGGTCCCGAGACCTTCGCGACACCGCAGAAGGCCGCAGACGCACTGATTGAAGCGGCAAAACAGGGCGACGTTGGCCGGATCGTGAAGATTTTCGGCTCGGAAGGGACTGACATTGTTTCGACGGGCGAACCGGGTCAAAACCGCGAGCTGGCCGAGCAGTTTGCGGCAAAGGCGGCCGAGAAGACAAGCGTCTCGATCGACCCGAAAGGTGGAAACCGCGCCTCTCTTGAGGTCGGCGAAGATGATTGGCCCTTTCCAGTACCCATCGTCAAAAGAACCAATGGCTGGGTCTTCGATGCCAAGGCCGGCCGCCAGGAGATCCTTTACCGCCGCATCGGTAGGAATGAACTGGATGCCATCCAGATCTGTCGCGGTTACGTCGACGCGCAGAACGAATACGCGCTCGAGAAGCGCCAGGGCTACGACGTAAACCAGTACGCGCAGCGGATCATCGCCAGCCCCGGCAAGCAGGACGGCCTCGCGTGGAAGAATCCTGATGGCACCTGGGGTGGGCCCGTCGGCGAAAAGATCGCCGATGCTATCGAGATAGGCTACACCAACAAGGCTGAGCCTTATCATGGTTACTTCTTCAAGGTACTGAAGGGCCAGGGACCGGCGGCGCCGCTCGGCCGGTTAGACTACGTGATTAAGGGCGTTATGATCGGCGGGTTTGCCCTGGTCGCAGCTCCAGCGGAATACAGGGTGACCGGCGTCAAGACTTTCATCGTCAGCCAGGATGGCGTCGTCTACGAGAAAGACCTCGGACCTAATACGCTAACCGCCTTCAAACAAATGGAACTCTTCAACCCGGACAATTCCTGGGATCCCGTGGAGGATGAGCAGTAGAGGCGCGCAAGACAAAGAGGCTGAGCATGGGCCTGATGAAGGGCCGTGATGCCTCTGATCCGGCTTCAAGCATGGAGGCCTACTTAAGTAGCCTCTGAGTCACGGATGCGCACCGGCCTGCTTCGCCGGTTGGGGTGGGTTGCCTTGCTGCCCGGCAGGCGCTGCGGGGGGAGACGGCCCGACCACGACCAACTGATTGATCACCTGCTTGACGCCTGCCGTTCGAGACGCAACGTTCTCGGCCGAAGTCCTCTCGCCTTCCGAGTTCACCTGGCCTGAAAGGGTGACGACGCCGTTCTGGGCGATTACGCTAATGTCTCGCTTCTTGAGTGTGGGATCGTGATAGAGAGTGGCCTGAATTTCCAGCGTAATGGTCTTGTCATCCCGAGGCTGCGCGCGCTGGCAAGCACCCGGCGCCAGGGTCACAGCCATGAGAACGCTGGCCGCGAGAGCGTTACGTACTTTCATTGGAGGGTGCTGTCCCGTGAGGCTGGCCTTGGGCAAGAGCTGTAGCGGCGGTTTATCCCGCCACGGCAATGGCGGCATGAAGCCGCCGCTACCTCGGACCGGCGACGATTATTTGCCACAAACACGCCATGCATTCTCTCAGAAGCTACGCGGGAGCCTGCGAGTGGAACGCCACGATAGTCACGTCATCCTCGGGCTCCCGGCCGGAGGCGCGATCGGACCACCGCGACAACTCCTCCAGCAGGCCATGCACAAACTGGTCCGCGCCGAGATTTTGATTGCTGTCCAGGAATCGCATGAAGCGTTCTTTCCCAAATTGCTCATCAGAGATGTCCGTCATCTCAGGAACTCCGTCCGTATACAGCACGCCCCAGTCGCCGGGCGCGAACGGCACCTCCACCGAGGAGTATGTGGCTTTGGGAAAGGAGCCGAGAAACAAACCGTTTTCCGTCACTTCACGAGTGCTGCCGGCCGACTGGTTTTTCAGAAGCATTGGCGGGTGTCCGGCGGCACCGTAACGGACGATCTGCTTCTCGATATCAACCAGGGCATAGGCGGCCGTGACGTAATGGCCCCGGAACTTTCCGCACAGCGCTTGGTTCAAGCCCGAGAGAACGAGTGCCGGGTCGAGCGCATGCGCGGATTGCGCGGCCAAGGCGATTTTGAGCATGGAGGCGATGAGCGCAGCCGGCATGCCATGTCCCGAAACATCGGCCATCAGAATGCCCAGCCGTTTGTCGTCCACCTGGATGAAGTCGTAGAAGTCGCCTGCCACCGAAGTCATGGGGATGTAGCGCGCCGCGACCTCCAGACCTTCAATCTTAGGGATCTCGCGCGGGAGAATAGACAACTGGATCTGTCGCGCAGTTTCCAGTTCCTCCTTGATGGCCTTGAGCTGCCGCGCGAGTTGCTCACGCATTTCGCGAAGCACGAGGTGAGTGTGGACCCTCGCCTTCACCACAGGCGCTGAGAATGGCTTGTGGATATAATCCACGGCTCCCACTTCGAAGCCCCGTGTCTCATCTTCAGTCTCCGTCTGGCCAGTCAGGAAGATCACCGGGATATCCTGGGTTTCGGAAGCTGCCTTGAGGCGAGTACAGACTTCGTAGCCGTCCATTTCCGGCATGACGATGTCAAGCAGGATCAAGTCCGGGGCCGGCGTTCCCTTAGCGAGTTCCAAAGCCTTGGCGCCGTTGGTTGCAACGCGAATCTTGTAAGCGTCCTTCAGAATGGAACTTACAATCTGAAGGTTCGCGGGAGCGTCGTCCACGAGCAAGACCACTTGCCTTTCATCAGCATTCATGATTGCGCCGCCAGTCCCTCACTCAAATGGTATTCCCTGGCAATTTCATCCAGCTTGACGAGCGCTTGCTCAAAGTTGAAGTCACTGATGTCGGCGCCGAGAGCATCGAGGCGCGCCTTCTCGATGTGACCGGCCGCGGCAGCCTGCATCCGAGAAAACGCCTCTTCCGCGTCGGCGTCGCTTGCCTCGAGCAGAGCTCTCAAGCGGCTGGCCGCTGCTGAAGCGGCCACGGCGTCAAAGGGTGTGGTGACTCTCTCCTCCGGCGCGGTGTGGGCGCCATCGCCCAAGGCCTGCCGCATGGCTTGCACTTGACGGCCAAGCACGGCGCCGAACTCTTCCAGAAATGTCGGCATCGAGGAATCACCCTGGCGGATTGCCTTCTCGAGCTTCTCTGCCGCAGCTTGCACCTGCTTGATTCCGATATTGCCGGCCACACCTTTCACGGTGTGGGCAAGACGCTCGGCAAGCTGGCGGTCTCCGCCTTCAAGCGCACTTGAGATCTGGGTGCCGGCGTCGGCCTGCTTGGCCGCGAACTGCGTCAGCAGGTCACGATAGAGCCGCCTGTTGCCGGCAACACGCTTCACGCCTCCCGCCACGTCGATGCCCTCGATCTCAGGAATCGGCACCTCTTCGGCCCCGTGGCTTGGTTTCGCCGGCGGTTCGCCAGCCGGTGCATGCCGCCGCTTCACCCAGCGGGCGAGCGTGGCAAACAGCGCGTCGGGATCGATGGGCTTACTCACGTGGTCGTTCATGCCGGCATCCAAACAACGCTGGCGCTCCTCCACCAGCGCGTGTGCCGTCATGGCAATGATCGGCAGAGCCTGAAACCGCGGGTCCGCTCGGAGCAGCTTCGTGGCCGTGAAACCGTCCATCTCGGGCATCTGCAGGTCCATGAAGACAATATCAAAGGGCGGCGGCTCCTCGCCTTCCATCAGGATCTTCACGGCTTCGCCGCCGTTATTGGCAACGGTGACGGTGGCGCCGGCACTCTCGAGCAGTTCGGTGGCCACCTGCTGGTTTAACTCGTTGTCTTCCGCCAGCAGGACGCGAACGCCCCTGGCGTCGGTCGATGCGGCGGCCCCCTTGGCGTAACTAGCTTGGCCGCCTTCCTGGCCGGAAGCGGCGAACAAGCTCATGAGAGTATCGTAGAGCGTGGAGGGATTGACCGGCTTCAGCAGGTAACCGTCGATTCCGATTTTCTCCGCCTGGGCGCGGACGTCGTCGCGCCCGAACGCCGTCACCATCACGACCTTGGGGGCGTGCTTCAGCCGGCCTCCGTGCTTGATGATGCCGCTGGTTTGCAGGCCGTCCATTCCGGGCATGTGCCAGTCCATCAATACGAGTCGGTAGGCATCCTGCTCGTCCGCACGGGCTAACGTTTGGATCGCCTCCTCCCCCGACGCGACGGATTCGGGTCTGAGTGCGAAACCCCGCAGGGCATCGGTGAGAATCTCGCGGGCCTGCTCATTGTCATCCACCACCAGAACATGGATGCCTGCCAGGTCCGGAACGAAGCGCTTACGCTCTGCCTTCTCCGAGCCGACGCCAAACCAGGCCGTGAAGTGGAACGTGCTACCGGAGCCGTAGGTGCTCTCCACCCAGATGCTCCCCTCCATCATCTCCACCAGCCGTTTGGAGATGGAAAGGCCGAGACCGGTTCCCCCGTATTTTCGCGTGGTGGAGACGTCGGCCTGGCTGAACGCCTCGAAGAGGCGCGCGGTCTGCTCGGGCGTCATGCCGATGCCGGTGTCGCGCACCGAAAACCTCAGCTTCACCCGGTTCTCGACCCGTTGTTCCACTCCGACGTTCACCACGACTTCGCCGCGCTGGGTGAACTTCATCGCGTTGTTGACCAGGTTGATCAGGATTTGTCCCAGACGCAGCGGATCGCCAACCAGATTGAGAGGAAGATCCTGTTGCGCGGAGATGAGAAATTCCAGATTCTTGTCCTGCGCCTTCTGGCTGACAATCGAGGACAAGTTGTCGAGAACGTCATCGAGGCGGAAGTCCGCCTTCTCCATGTCCAGCCGGCCGGCTTCGATTTTGGAGAAATCCAGAATGTCGTTGATGATCCCCAGCAGGGAATGGGCTGCGCCCTTGATCTTGCTGAGATAGTCTTCCTGCTTCGGGGTCAGCTCCGTCTTCAGTGCCAAATGGGTCATTCCGATGATGGCGTTCATCGGCGTGCGGATCTCGTGGCTCATGTTGGCGAGAAAGTTGCTCTTGGCCTTGGTGGCCGCTTCGGCCGCTTCCTTGGCGGCGATCAGTTCACCCTCCAGCCGCTTGCGCTCCGTAATATCGGATATCGTAACGACGGCGCCGGTTATTTTTCCGTCTTCCAGAATCGGAAACGAAGAGTACTCAACTGGGATGGAAGTGCCGTCACGCCGCCACATGACTTCGGCGTCTACGCGGCAGCCTTCACCCCTCTTGAAGGCGCTGTAAATGGGGCATTCCTCCACTGGATATTCGGACCCATCCGGCCTGTGGTGATGCACCAGATCATGCATATTTCGACCCAACACCTCCTCGGGTCGGTAGCCGATCATCTCGGCAGTGGCTCGGTTGACGAAAGTGCAATTCCCTTGGAGGTCGATGCCGTAGATGCCCTCGCCGGTGGAATCCATCAGCAGGCGCATCTGCCTGGTGACGCGAGTTCGCTCCTCCTCCGCCCGCCGGCGTTCGGTAATGTCCTCTGTCAGAGCCACTACATACTGCGGCTGGCCGGCGGCATCGCGAAGCAACTTGAATCTTACGCTCGTGAGAACAATGCGGCCGTCACGATGAACAAAGCGCTGCTCCCACTGTGCTTCGTCGCGTTTCCCCTCAACGAGCTCAGCGTAACGTTCCGCGCTGGAAAGGCTGTCAGCGGGATGGCTGATCGCGTCCCAAGTCTCCAGGCGGCTCAGCTCCTTCTCGGTATAGCCCAGCATCTCTTGAAGGGCACGGTTTGAAGTCTGCTCCATCGTGGCGATTTTGAAGAAGCTGATGCCGATCTGCGCGCTCTCAAAAATCGTACGAAAGCTCTCTTCAGACTCCCTCAAGGCCTTTTCGGCCCGGGCGACATTCTCCACCATGCGATTGAAATTCGCGGCCAAGCTTCCGAATTCGTCGCGCGAGGTTATGGGCACCACCACGTCGCTCTCACCAGCTCCGAACCTCTGCGCCCCCTCCATCAGCGCGCGGAGCGGCCGCACGAAGGCGTGGGCCAGGAGCAGGGCAATCGCCCCCGCGATCAGGAGAATAGCAAAACTCCAGAACACCAGCCGCCTCTGGAGATAACGAAGCGGAGAGACCACTTCGTTCAGATTGATCCGGGTCTCGACAATCCAGTGCAGATCTCCCACGCGCAACGGTGAACACCAGCCTGCCGAGGTGTCGCCGAGATAGTCCATAAAGAGACCGGTGAAATCCTTCCCTTGCAGGGCCGCGTCCACGCAAGGATTGCCTACCTTCTGTTGAAGGATCGATGTGTGCAGATGCTTGATGCGAGTGAGTTCCTCCTGCGGCACATTCCTTTTCTTAAGGGCTTCAATATAGCGCTGAGGATCCTCGAGCAAGAGCCGCGAGTTCGACCGCATCAGGCCGTCGGGGCCGGCAAGCAGGCTTTCGCCGGTACGGCCCATTCCGCTTTCCTCCCAGCGCCTGTCGTTCGTCATGATGCGATCAATCTCTTGCACGGGCATCTTGAACACCAGGTCGCCAATGTGTTTTGACCCGTCATAGATCGGACTGGCGATGAACGCCGCGGGAACTCCTTCGGACGGCGGGTAAGGTTCAAAATCCACCAGTTTGACGTAGTCACCGGACGTGCTCTGTCTCGAGGCCTTGATGGCTCGTGCCAGATTGGTTTCCCGATAGGCGCCGGAAATCGCATTGGAGGCGAAGTCAACGTTCTTCTGAAACGTATAGACCACGTCGCCGGTTTCTGTATCTACCAGAAGCACGTCGTCGTAACCAAATTTTTGCGCGTATCTCGTGAACAGGGGTTGATAGAGGGCGTGCACCTTGCTGTATTCGCTGCCATCATCGGCATTTACAAGGGCCCATCGCTTCCCCGCTGGATCAGGATTTTTCACGATGTAGAGATACTGAAGGTAACGAGCGGCCGGCGTTGCGGGAACGTAGCTATCGGGTGGCCCCAGATTCGCCATGTTGTCGCGAAGGGAGGGCAGAAAATCATCCGTGTAGTAGCTTGTGAGGCCTAGCTGCCACGCTTGGGGAATATTCCTGGTGTTGAGTTCGTGGAAGGACCGGCTGAAAGCCTTCATGGCCTCAACCACCATCAAGTCCTCGCTGAAGGTCTGAGCTTGGTTTTGCAACTGGCCGAAGTAGGACCTGATTTCAAACGATTTTGACGCCTGAATCCCCGCAAACTGGCTTTGAGTGAGCTTACGAAGGACAGACGCACCGGTCTCATACCCAAGGTAGCCTATGATGGCGACGGAGCCCATCCCTACCAGAAGCAACATGAGCAGAATCTTGGCTCGTATCCTGAGGTTAGTGAAAAATCTCATGCGCGTTGAACGATTTGCAGTCCTTATCCCAACCGGCTGTAGAATACACCCGGCGGGTCCCAGGTACAACGCGCCTGAGACAATACAAACTGATACCTGACGAATGTTGGGACAACGCTGGGGGAAGGAGCGATCTCAGGAAAAATCAGCGCGAAACGTCGCAGACAACTTTACTTGCGGCTCTGCCACCCCGGATTGCTGAGATGGAGCCGGCGGGCAGAATCGAACTGCCGACCTACGGTTTACGAAACCGTTGCTCTACCGACTGAGCTACGCCGGCTTGAACGAAAATGCTCACCCAGCAAGCCCGGCGTTCCCGCCAGACCCGCGGGTGAGCATTTGAGAGGAGAATAGAGTAGCGGACGCGCCCCGCCCCCTAAACTCGAACCCACTCTATGGTGAAGCAAGTAAACGTGTCAAGAAGATTTTCGAAATATTTTTTGTCATGTAAAATACTTGTAATCAATAGCTTGAGGTTGCCATGCCAGCGGCGGGATACCTTGCCGCGCGAATTGACTTGCGACCCGCCTAATCTCACCCACTCTTTGATTAATGCTTTGATTTCAGTAATTTAGGCTCATCTCAAATTCAGAACAATAATTCCGCCCTGCTCTCCTTGAACCAGGACCGAATCGGCGAACCACTTTCTTGCCAATCGCTTGGAGACAAACACTACTACCCCACCCGCGAGCGAAAGTCCGGAGAGGACAATGATGAAGATTCCGTTCGCAATCAGAAGCTTCATCAAAGCGGTCACATCATTGCCTGCGTCTGCCACGGTGGGGTCTGTGCTGATCACTTTTTCAACCTTGAACTGACCCAAGAAGCGATCAGCTACATTACGCGAAGGCGCATTCGCCACCATAAGAACGTAGGTATCCCGGCGGCGCACGGATATTTTGGAGCCACTGTCTTGGCCCAGAGCCTTGGTGATTGTGTCAAGCGCGTCGCTGGCGATTTGCGGCGTTGGATAATTGATGGCCGCGAGCGTCAGAGCGCCAGTTCCTCCCACGGTGTACCGCGCCGATTGCACTTCAGCGCCTTCGTCGAAACCAAACAGGTTGGTGGGGAAGGATGGCAGCTCGCGAGCCGCCGCGACCGGGCCCAGGATGTACTTCTCGGTTCCGCGAATCAACTCGTGCGACGGCAGCGACGGCGGCAATTGATCGAAGGCACGCGCTGACGGCAGCGGTCCCCCAACACTCTTGAGCAAAGCGCGGTCCTCGGCCTCGGGCAAGGTCTCTTGAGCGCGAAGCGAAATCCGAATGAACATCGGCCCGCGGACGAGCAACACCTTTCCAGTGCCGGCAACAGTCAACAGCGCTCCGCGGACAGGTGACATCTCCGGCGTCCGGTAGAAAGTCCACAGACCGTAAGCGGCCGACGGATCTGAGGCTTCTTCCATCAGCACGTCCGCCGTGTGTCCCCCGAAGCGGTAAGTGCGGGCGGTGAGCGTCTTCACTCCATACTCGCGTTCGATCGCCGCGTCGCCTCCCCAGCGCGCCAGCACCGAAGGATCGACGGTGGCAGAGCTTTCGAGCTGCCAATCAAAACTGGGAACAATGGTCACCACGGTAGGCTTTTCTTGAGCGCGCGCTACCCGAACGCCCAGGATCGAGACGCCGGCGAGCAACCAAACAAGAAGCGGACTGCGGAAAGAAGATTTGTGCCTCATTAACGATAGAATACCAGAGTTGCGGAGCGCTGGCATTTCCGCTGCGCCGGACGCTCTCAACGTGTAGACACCGCCTAACCCGGCACGGTTTCCTTCAAGGCTGCCGTCTCTCCGCCTTGTGCCGCTCGGGTAACGGGTCAGTTTGACGTAGGGGTGGCCCTTGTGTGTGGCCGCCCTTTTTGAAGCCGTTGTAATTTGGGCGGCCACCAAGGCCGCCCCTACGTCAAACTGACCCGTTACCAGCCTCTGAATGACCTTTACTCTGTCTCGCAAGGGCCGTAAATTGGGTAGTAGTGGCTTCGGCGTCTAACGACTCGTATTCGGCAGTTCTCATGGAGCTTGAGATGGACTCGTCAGTTGCCCCTCAGCAAATCGAAACGAGTGGCGCCCTCGAAATGACTCCCGAGGAGTTCCGCACCGCCGGCTATCGCCTTGTGGATAGCATTGCCGAGTTTCTAGAATCGATCCCGCGGCGGCCGGTCGTTCCAACCGCGACGCCGGCCAGTTTGAATAAGTTGCTTCCAGCGGACGGACTGCCGGAGCACGGCGCCCCGGCCGGTGAGTTGATCGAGGAAGCCACCCGATTGCTATTCGAGAATTCGTTGCTGAGCGCGCATCCGCGCTTTTGGGGCTACATCAATTCTTCGCCTGCGCCCATCGGAGCGCTGGCGGACCTGCTGGCGGCGGCCGTCAGTCCCAATGTGGGAGGCTGGATCCTGGCTCCGATGGCCAGCGAAATTGAGCGGCAGACCATCCGCTGGATTGCCGAATTGATCGGCTACCCTTCCGACTGCGGAGGACTGCTGGTGAGCGGCGGCAATATGGCCAACTTCGTCCCCTTCCTCGCCGCCCGGCGCGCGAAGGCGATTGAGCTAAGTTGGCCCGTGCACAGTGAGGGTCTGCGGAGCGGGCTCCCGCTACGGGTTTACGTCTCGGCGGAAACCCACACCTGGATTCACAAGGCGGCCGACCTGTTTGGGCTAGGCACGGACTCGATCCGCTGGATTCCGGTTGATGAGGACCAGCGCATGGACATCGGCTCCTTGCGCCGCGAGATTGAGCGGGACGATGCCGCCGACGATCTGCCGTTTCTGGTGGTCGGGCAGGCCGGTTCGGTGAGCACGGGAGCGGTCGATCCGCTGCGCGAGATCGCTGCCCTTTGCCGCGAGCGGCACCTCTGGTTTCATGTGGATGGAGCCTATGGTGCCGTTGCCGCCGTGCTGCCCAAGGGTTCACGTGAGGTTGATCCCGAGGCGATGGCCGACCTCAGGGCCCTCAGCGAGGCAGACTCTGTGGCTGTGGACCCTCACAAGTGGCTCTACGCCCCGCTCGAAGCCGGCTGTGCCTTGGTGCGAGATCGTGCCTTGCTTCGTGAGACCTTCAGCCATCGTCCGCCCTATTACCATTTTGATGAGGGCGACCCTGGGGATGAACGTGTGAATTACTTTGAGTATGGATTTCAGAACTCACGTGGCTTTCGCGCTTTGAAAGTGTGGCTTGGACTGCGCCAGGCGGGGCGCGAGGGCTGCGCGCGCATGGTTGCGCAGAATATCCATGTGGCGCAGGCTCTTTACCGCGCCGCGACGGCCCACCCTGAGCTGGAGACCAAGACGCAGGCGCTGAGCATCACCACTTTCCGATATGTGCCGGTCGATCTCAGCGCCCAGAGCGAATCACCGGCCGTGGCTGAGTATCTAAACAAGCTGAATGAAGAACTGCTCAACCGCATCCAGCGAAGCGGAGAGGCGTTTCTCACCAACGCCGTGATCGGTGGCCAGTTCGTGCTGCGGGCCTGTGTGGTGAACTTGCATTCTACCGCGGCGGACGCGGAAGCTGTGGCGGGCTTAGTGGCTCGCCTGGGACGCGAAGTCGATCGAGATCTGAGGCCGGCGGAGCTGAGCGTGACGGTTGGATCGAGTGTTGGATAGCACGCGCATTAACCTGGCGAGGCCCTTGGTCGCAACCAAACCGAAGGCGTCGGAGCCCTCTGGGCCTGACAGCCGTTCAACACGGAGTTCTCTACTGTTGAAGGCTTTGGAGCACAGAGAGCGCGGAGACACACGAACGACATTCGGGTTGTTCCAGGCACAAGGCGAAATTCCTCGTGGCCTGGAAAGGGAATGGACGTTGCAAGCGAGAGATTTTGCGGAGGTTTGTATGTGGGAATATGACGAGCAAATGAAGTTGAAAGTAGGGCTCGCTGAGATGCTCAAGGGCGGCGTCATCATGGACGTCACCACCGTCGACCAGGCCAAAATCGCCGAGGACGCCGGTGCCTGCGCCGTAATGGCCTTGGAGCGGGTGCCGGCCGACATTCGCAAGGAAGGCGGCGTAGCCCGCATGGCGTCGGCGCGAATTATCAAGGACATTATGGGCGCGGTCTCCATCCCCGTGATGGCCAAAGCGCGCATCGGCCACTTCGCTGAGGCTCAGGTGCTCGAGGTGCTCGGCGTGGACTACATCGATGAAAGCGAAGTGCTGACTCCGGCAGACGAAGCCCACCACATCGATAAGTGGCACTTCAAGGCGCCTTTTGTGTGCGGCGCGCGCAATCTGGGCGAGGCACTGCGGCGCATCGGAGAAGGAGCGGCCATGATTCGCACCAAGGGCGAAGCAGGCTCCGGCAATATCGTGGAAGCCGTACGCCATATGCGCGCCATCACAGGCGAGATTCGCGAACTCACCATACTGCGCGACGAGGAACTAATGGCGAAGTCGAAGGACTTGGGAGCGCCATTCGAGCTTGTGAAGTACGTGGCCAAGAACGGCAAGCTTCCGGTGCCGAATTTTTCCGCCGGCGGCATCGCCACCCCTGCCGACGCCTCCCTGGTGATGCAACTCGGTGCCGAAGCGGTGTTCGTGGGCTCCGGCATCTTCAAGTCCGCTGACCCGGCGCAGCGCGCCAAGGCGATCGTGCGGGCCACGACGCACTACAACGAGCCGCAGGTGGTGGCCGAGTGCTCCGAAGAACTCGGAGAAGCGATGCGCGGCCTCGATGTAGCGAAGCTCAAGCCGGAAGAGTTGCTGCAGACGAGAGGGTGGTAGGAGAGCAGTTGGCAGTAGGTAGAAGGCAGCAGGCAGCAGGCGTGGGCTGCAGGCGGCGGGCAGGGTCATTCCCGCGAAGGCGGGAATCCACGGGTCTCAAAAAGTCGGAAGCCCTGGCGCGCAAGAATGCGCTAGCAGGTTGCGGAACGTCGAACGACAGTGGCACAGGCACCCCTGCCTGTGCTGTTCTGTCGCACCTACTTGTGACGCACAGCCAAGAGTGGCCGTGCCACCGGGTTTCTTCCGCAACCCCGCTAAGCTTGGGCGGGTGGCCATGCCTCTGCACTTGGAGAGCTTGCGTGAACATGGCGACCCAATTCCTGAGCGCTTCTCCTTCATGGATTCGTACATGTGTGAGAACCGTCATGGGGTGAGCCACCGCCGCAGTTCGTTCGGATGTCTTGGGTGTTTCGCCGAGGGTCGCTCGGTGAACTTGGATTTCGAACAAAGCTGGAATGTCCTTTAGAATCAAGGATTGGGACAGCGAGACTGACGAAACGCACAAGGATTGTGACAGATGTTAATCAAATGATAATAAGCACCTTCAATGGGGCGCTGTTACAGCCGGAGGAAATTTCTCCAGGAGGAAGTGAACATATGGAAGCGACTCAAGCAGCGCAGGACCTGCGTTACCCTGTCGGCAAGTTTCATTGGAAGGGTGATCTGAACGCGACCGAACGCGCTGAGCTGCTCAGTCAGATCGCCGAGACTCCGGCGCGATTGCGCCAGGCCGTCAAAGGTTTGACGCCCGAGCAGCTTGACACGCCCTATCGTCCCGACGGCTGGACCGTGCGGCAGGTCGTGCACCACGTGCCTGACAGCCATTTGAATTCTTACGTGCGTTTCAAGCTGGCGCTCACCGAGAACCAGCCGACCATCAAGACGTACGACCAGGAAGCTTGGGCCAACCTCGCCGACTCGAAGTCCACGTCTGTCGAGACCTCTTTGGCGCTTCTGGATGCACTTCACGAACGCTGGGTGAACTTGCTGCGATCAATGTCGCCGGCCGACTTTGCCCGCACCTTGAATCATCCCGAGATGGGACCGGTCACGCTCGATCGCATGGTGGCCCTTTACGCATGGCACGGCCGCCATCACGTGGGGCACATCACCTCATTGCGAGAAAGAATGGGATGGCAGTAAGGCAGTGGTTAGTGGCAAGTGGTTAGTGGTTAGAGGAATGCGCGTTCGTGCCACGACCGAGGAGTCGAAACCGAAAACCGACAACCGGTAACCGATCGCCGACAACCGATCACCAACAACCGAAAGGAGGCAATCATGCCAATTCGTAATGCAGAAGCAGAATGGAAGGGAAATCTAATCGAAGGCCAGGGCCGCATGAAGCTGGGCAGCGGCGCTTACGAGGGTGCGTACACGTTCAAGTCCCGCATGGAGACGGGGCCGGGGACGAATCCCGAGGAGCTCATCGCCGCCGCCCACTCCGGCTGCTTCTCCATGGCCCTGTCAGCGACCCTGGCCAAGGCTGGATATTCGCCCAAGCGCGTGCACACCCAAGCCGCGGTGCACTTTGATAAGGTGGGCGAGGGGTTCAGCATCACCAGTATCGACCTGAAGACAGAAGGAGAAGTCCCAGGTATTGACGCGGCTAAGTTCCAGGAGCTGGCGGAGAGCGCTAAGAAGAATTGCCCGGTGTCGAGGGCCCTTTCGGCGACGCCGATCAACCTGCAGGCGACCCTTGTGGGGGCCGCCAGCGCGGCTTCGTAAGCCGAACTATTCACGACACTTCGCGGAAGGGCGGGGTTTTAACCCCGCCGAGAGACGCCGACATTAGCTTGTTTCTTGGCTTTGACCGGCGAGCGGCGCGTCTTCGCCACGCTGCTCGCCGGTCAAAAGCGACAGGGTTGCAGGGATCGCGTCTTACGGCACGGTTAAAACCGTGCCCTTCCCGTCCTTTCCCAACGTTGGTGAATAATCCTGGTTAAGCCATGCGCTTCATCGCACCGGCAGCGCTCGGATTGGGCACAACAAATCTAACGGGATTGGAGACTCTCATTGGAGGTAGCGCTGGATCTTTTGGGCACTAGGAAGGGTGTGAGTTCTGCCGATCCCACAGGGCAAGAGACGATCGGCATCCTTGCCATTCAAGGTGACTTTGCCCTCCACGCCAAGATGCTCAACCGCATCGGCGTCCCGTGGCTGCTCATCAAGCACGCGTCAGACCTTGATGCCGTGTCGGGCCTGATTATGCCGGGTGGCGAGAGCACCACCATGCTCAAGTTCTTCGAAAGCGAAGGACTGCAAGCCGCCATTCTGGACTTCGCCGCGCTCGGGAGGCCCATCTTTGGAACCTGCGCCGGAGCGATCCTGTTGGCGAAGAAAGTTCTAAACTCGCCTCAGGCGCATCTCGGCCTGATCGATATCACCGTGGAGCGCAATGCTTACGGCCGGCAGATCGATAGCGCCGTCCGCCCGGTAACATTTTCCGAATTCACCGGCGACGGCAGCACCGAAGAGCGGCCGGTGGGCATGGTCTTTATTCGTGCTCCCATCATTCGACGCGTCGGCGAGGGCGTGCGAGTGCTCGGCCGCGCCGACGGCACGCCGGTCTTGGTGGAGCAGGGCAATGTTCTGGCGGCGACCTTTCACCCGGAGCTGACGGATGACGAGAGGGTCCACCGCTATTTTGCGGGAAAAGTGCTGGTCGGGGCAGGAGGACGTTCGAGTGGCGAGCGATAAGGACGGCGTGATCGAAGAGCATCGCGACGGTTACATGATCTCAACGGACGCGGCGAAGTTGGACTTGGACGTGATTCATGAATTCCTGTCCCGAGCTTACTGGTGCGAGGGTATTCCCCGCCAGACTCTCGAGCGCGGCATCCGGAATTCATTGTGCTTCGGGGTGTACGCGGAGGGCCGGCAAGTGGGCTTCGCGCGCATCATCAGCGATCGTGCCACCTTCGCTTACCTCGCTGACGTCTTCATTCTGGAAACTCATCGCGGCAGAGGGCTCTCCAAGTGGATGATGCAAGTGATTATGGCTCACCCGGACCTTCAGGGCTTGCGGCGATGGAGTTTGGGAACGAAGGACGCTCACGGTCTTTACAGCCAGTACGGTTTCGCTCCACCCAAGTTTCCCGACCGCCTTATGGAAATCTACGATCCTGAGATATACAAACCTGCGCCCAGCGCGCCCATGGAACCAAAAGGGGAGGAAGTGTGACCCGTCGGCGATTGAGCGGTTTGCTGAAAGAATTCCCGGCCTGTCATTCCGAGCGCAGCGAGAAATCTCGCTCTGAAGGAAAGCACATGAGGCAATCCGGCTTCGCTGTTGGAATGGCGTGCGTGCCGGCTAAGTCTTCATTTGTTTTTGCAGTACTCTGTGCAGCCGTCGCGTCGCTCAACTTGCCGCAAGCCTGGGCGCAGCAGCCTCAAACAAGTGGAGCCTTCGTTGTCGCCAAGAATGTGATGGTCCCGATGCGCGACGGCGTGCGCCTGGCGACGGACGTTTATTTTCCGGCTACGGATGGCGTGCAGGAGCAAGGCAAGTTTTCGGCGATTCTGGAGCGAACTCCGTACAACAAGGATCAGTCCTTCGGCTACCTCCTTCCTTACATCACCCACGGTTATGTCGTGGTGATTCAGGACACGCGTGGCCGCTACGGTTCCGAAGGTGTCTGGCACATGATGACCGACGACGTGAACGACGGCTACGATACCGCCCAATGGCTCGTCCGGCAGCCTTGGAGCGACGGCGGGTTTGCCATGATCGGGACCTCATATCCCGGCGGCACGCAGCACGCCATGGCGGAATCGAACCCGCCCGGGTTGAAGGCCATTGTCCCGGTGTGCGCCGTGGCCGACGCGGGCTATTACGGCATGCGCAACGGCGGCGCCTTTGAGCTACGCTTCTTCAACTGGATTTTCACTTTCGGCGCGCCCATGGGCAGCCGCGAGGCGCGCGACCCGGCCACTCGTGCCGTGTTGGAGGAGATGGAGAATCACCGCCGCGAATATCTCGAAGCGCTGCCGCTGCGCGCAGGAACCACTCCTTTGCGCCTGGCGCCCGAGTACGAGCAGTGGCTGACTTATGCGATGGGTCACGGCGAAAACGATGCCTACTGGAAGCAGCCGGGATTCGGCGTCACGGATCAGGTGTCGCGGTACGCCGACGTGCCCGTTTATCTCATCGGCGGCTGGTACGATTCGTGGGCGCTACAGACCACCATGAGCTACACGGCTCTGAGCCGCGCCAAGCACGGCCCCATCAAGATGATTTTGGGCCCGTGGATTCACGGCGAGCAGATGCATCACGCCAACGGGCAGGTGGAGTTCGGCTCCGATGCGGCCATCGACGATGAGGCATTTCACCTTCGCTGGTACGACCATTGGCTGAAGGGCGTGGACAATGGCGTGGAGCGCGATGCGCCGGTGAAAATCTTTGTAATGGGCGGCGGCAGCGAAGAGAAAACGGCGGACGGCCGTCACCTGCACGGCGGCGTGTGGAGGGACGAACAGGAGTGGCCGCTGGCCCGCACCCGTTGGACGCCGTACTATCTGCACGCTGACGGAACGCTATCCACCGACAAGCCCACGGAAGCGGAAAGCAGCGTCAGTTACGAATTTGATTCGCGTAATCCGGTCCCAACCATTGGCGGCAACATCTCGTCCGCCAACGGTATTATGCTTCAAGGCGCCTGGGACCAGCGTTGCAGCGATGCGGTGTGGAATTGCCACGATGCTTTGCCGCTCTCAGCGCGGCGCGACGTTCTTGTGTTCATGACCCCGCCGCTAACACAGGACACGGAGGTGACGGGACCGATCGACGTGAGACTGTGGGCTTCCTCCTCCGCTCCGGACACGGACTTCACCGCCAAGCTGATTGACGTGCATCCACCCAATCGTGATTTTCCCGGCGGTATCGACATGAACCTGGAAGACGGGATCATTCGGGCGCGTTTCAGGAATTCCCTGGAGAAGGCCGAACTGATGAAGCCGGGGACCATCTACTCGTTCACGATTCATCTTTATCCGACTTCGAACGTATTCGCTAAGGGTCATCGCATCCGTCTCGACATCTCGAGCAGCAATTTCCCGCGATTTGACGTCAATCCCAATACCGGTGAACCGCTGAATGCGAATCGCCGTCTGGCGACTGCCACGAACACGATTTACGATGACCGTGATCATCCTTCCGAAATCACCCTGCCGGTCATTCCGCGATGAGCACGATGCCTCAACCGTCAGCCCGGCCGGTTGCCAACATCCTGTTCGTGTGCATCGGCAACTCGTGCCGCAGTCAGATGGCGGAGGCGATGGCCAGGAAACTAGGCAAGGGAAACGTGCGCGCCTGGAGCGCGGGCTTATATCCGCTCGGGTGGATCGCTTCGGGCACGCACATCGTGATGGAGGAGAACGCATTCTTCCTCGACGGACAATCGTCAAAAAGTCTGAAAGACGTGAAAATCGAAGACATGGACATCGTGGTGGAGATGGGCCGGGAAGTAACCTGTCCTTTGCCGGAAGGATTCAAGGGACGCCTGGTAGAATGGGAAATTCCCGATCCCTACGGGGCCGCGCTCGACGATTATCGGAGCGCGCGAGACATGATCGAGCAACACGTCACCCGGCTGCTTGCGGAAATTGAAACACCTGCGTCACCATAGATCACGAGTGGAGCTTCAGAAACTTGCCACGGGCCCGCCGCGCTTTCAGTCTTCTCGCCGCCACCGCGGTGTTGGTGTCCTCATTGACTTCAGTCGTCAATTGCGCGAACTTGTGCGCTGTGGCCGCCGCCGGCACCTCAGACTGCGCAGGCGGCGCAACCTCAACCCCATCCTGCCACAGCAACCCTCACCGCCGACCTGTTTCCGTTCCCGCTTCGCACAGCCCGGGACGCACGCCCGACTGCCCCAGCCGGAATTGCCCCGGCCAGCATTCAGTATCAACTCTGCAGGCCGCCTTGACTCTAGCCGTCACTCTGCCTGCCGGGCGAGGGCCAGGAACCGGCGCACCGCTGGGTCCATGGAGCCCCTCGACGCCACTCTACCTGGATCCGCAATTTTCGGTCCGACGCGGTTTCTCCCACTCTCCGCCGTGCACCAGCGGCCGTTCCATCTGCAAGCAAGAATCTCTTTTCCGCATTTAGCCAAGCCCACTTTCTTCTCAACCTGAGAAGAAAGCTTCACCCTGGCGCGGCCTGGCCACCACCAAACCGAAGGCCTGGGCGCCCTCTGTGCCTAGAAGTTTCTCAACACGGAGTTCACGGAGACTCTGCTTTGAAGTGCACTCGTTTTTAGGTAGAGGATCCCTATCGTTCCTGAAGGAGGGCGAAATTCATGTTGAATGGCAGACGGCAGTTTTTCAGCTCGTTTGGCGCCAGCTTAGTTGTGGGCCGAGCCGGCCTTGCAGCCACTTCGGCGTCGAGCGGACAGGTTCGCGAGCGATCGTCCACCGACGGCGCCCCTACCAGTCCGGCCGCTACGTTCAAGCCGGTGGAAACACCCGACGTTCCCAAGCTGGCCTGGACGGTAGACAACGGCGTGAAGGTGTTCAACCTTGTAGCTGAGCCCGTGAAGCGCGCGTTCCTACCGGGGGCACTGGTAGACGCCTGGGGTTACAACGGCAACGCGCCCGGACCCACCATCGAAGTGTTTCAAGGCGATCATGTCCGGATTATCGTCGACAACCATTTACCTGAGGCCACGTCCATGCACTGGCACGGATTTGAAATCCCGATTGCGATGGACGGCATGCCGGGCATCTCGCAGCCGTTGATTCCGCCGGGCGGTCGATTCGTATACGAGTTTACGCTCCGTCAGGCGGGCACCTTCTTCTATCACTCGCACATGGCCATGCAGGAAATGATGGGCCTCATCGGCCTGTTCATTATGCATCCGCGGGAAGCCTACACGCCGCCCGTGGACAAGGACTTCGGAATCATTCTTCAGGAATGGGCGATTCTCCCGAACAGCAGTGTGCCTAACACGCTCTCGATGGAGTTCAACTGGCTCACGATGAACGGCAGGTGCGGCCCGGCCACAACGCCGCTAGTCGTCAAGCTTGGCGAACGCGTTCGCATCCGATTCGTGAATCTTGGCATGGACCACCATCCGATTCATCTCCACGGCAACACGTTTTACGTGACGGGCACCGAAGCCGGCCGTGTGCCACCAGCCGCCTGGACGCCGGCCAACACCGTGTTGGTGGGTGTTGCCCAGGCGCGCGACGTCGAATTCGAGGCCAACAATCCCGGCGACTGGATGCTGCATTGCCACATGCCGCACCACATGATGAACCACATGGCCTCGATGGTGGGACCCATGTTGGAGGCTCGCGGTATGCCGGCTGGCGCGGGTATGCCAGAAGGGATGGGGATGATGCAACAAGGCGCTCCGCTCTCCCAAGAGAACGGCCCGAGCCTCGGCCGGTCGATCGGTCTGGGCGCCGAGCTTGAGCGGCCCACCACCAACATGCCTCTCCCCTCAGCGAACGGCATGGGGAACATGCAAGGCATGCCGCATTTGCATGGTGCGGCAAACGCTGGGCAGGTGCCCGGGTACCCGCAAGACATGATGATGACCTCGATGGATAGTGCCGTAGCCAAGCCAGAGACCTTCGGTCTCGCGCCCGGATGGAGCAGCGGGGTGAATGGCATGATGACGCTGGTTCGAGTGCTGCCTCCCGATTTGTACGAACAGGTGATGGCACGAGTGCGCGACCGTGCCTCCGGGTCCAGAGGTTAGCCGGCTCAGGACTGCAGTGTGACTTGTGGCCGCGACAAGTGAAAAGTGACAAGTGACGAGTGACAAGTGGCCTGCGGCCAGCGACGAGCGACAGAAACTTCAAGCTGACGAATGTGACAGCAGGACGAACTCATGAGGTGGTGACATGTTACTTACAAGAAGTGCGCAACTCCAGAAGACCCTGCTTCCCGTATTGGCATGCCTCATTTGTGGAGGTGGCCGCCTCGCGGGGCAGCAAGTGAAGATGGCCCCCGAAGGCCCTAGTTCGACTCCTCAAGAGAATCCTGCCGCGCTTACCCTCGATGATCTCGAGAAAATGGCCCTTGCTCACAACCCCACATTGGCAGAGGCTCAGGCCGGCGTGCGGGTTTCCGAGGGACGCAAGGTGCAGTCGCACCTCTATCCCAATCCAACCGTCGGCTACGCGGGGCGCGAGATTAACGGGAACCCAATTTACCGGTGGGGTGAGCACGGCTTTTTCATCGAGCAGCCCATTGTCACGGCAGGCAAGCTGGGTCTGAATCGTCAGGTGTCGGCGGCAGAAGAAGACCAGGCAAAGTCAGCCGCAGCCATCCAGCGCGATCGTGTCATCAATGCCGTACGCATCGCCTACTACCGTGTGCTCGGGGCGCAGCAGCGGGTGGAGTTGAAGGGAGAGCTGGAGGATCTCGCGCATGGCGCTGCCGCTACGGCCGGCCAGCTTGCGAATGTGGGCCAAGCCGATCAGCCCGATGTCCTGCAGGCCCGCGTCGAAGCCGGGCGGGCTCATCTCGAACTCATGGCTGCGCGTACTGAGCAGGAACGCGCTTGGCAGGAACTGGTGGCATCGGTTGGCGACCCCTCTCTACCGGTCGCAGCGCTCGCGGGTAAGCTTGATGACGGTCTGCCCGAGATCGATCGGAACCAGGCGCTGGCGCAAACCCTCAATAGCAGTCCCGAGATTCAGGCAGCCACTGCGGCCGTTACTCGCGCTGAGGCCGGCTTGAAGCGCGCGCAGGCCGCAAAATTTCCCGACATTGAGCTTCGCGGCGGACTCGCTTACAACCGCGAACTGCTCAACGTCATGGGCAGTCCCGTCGGTTGGGAGGGCGAGGCCCAAGTGGGCCTGCAGATTCCAATCTTCAACCGCAACCAAGGCAACACTCAGGCGGCGGATGCCGAGTTGGAGCGTGCCCGGCAGGAGCTTGAGCGCGTGAAGCTCGCACTGCGGGCTCGATTCGCGAGCTTATTTCGCGACTATGCTGACGCCCACGACGCTCTGCACCAATATCGCGATCAGATGCTGCCCGACGCGCAGAAAGCCTACGACCTCTATCTTGGCAAGTATCGCCAAATGGCGGCTGCGTATCCGCAAGTCTTGATAGCCCAACGGACGCTCCTTCAGCTCCGCGTGGAGTACACCCAGGCGCTTGTGCGTGAATGGGAGTCTGCGATTGCCATCCAGGGCTACTTGCTCACGGACGGCCTGGCGGCGCCCCCTGCCGCGGGCCAGTCAGCGATTACGATGCCCGGGATAAGCGCTGTGCCGGAAACCCGAGTACCGGTAAATGCCAATTGATGAGTGACTCGCAACTGTAACGATGCATTTACTCGCAGCGTAGAGCCACCAACGGATCCACTCGCGTTGCTCGCCGTGCGGGAAAGTATGTGGCCAGCCAGCAAACGGCGGCGAGGGCAACGGCGATGGTCGTCAAAGTGAGGGGATCGGCCGGGTGCACGCCGTAAAGCAAGCTCGACATGAGTCGCGCCAGACCCGCCGCCGCCGCGCCGCCCATCGCCATTCCTACCAGGGCCACGGTCATGCCCTCCTTCACCACGAGCTTCAGCACATTGCTGCTGGTCGCGCCCAAGGCCATCCGCACACCTAACTCCTGCGTACGCCGGGTCACTGAATATGACATCACGCCGTAGACGCCAACCGCAGCCAGAATCAGCGCCGTCGATGCAAAGATGCTGAGCAAGAGCAACGCGAACCGACGTTCTGCCACCGAGCGGGCGATCATCTCATCCATCGTTTGGACGTTATAGGCCGGCTGATCCTGCACAGTCCCACCCACTTGGTGACGCACCGCGGAAGTCAGGCTCCTGGGGTCCGGCGCCGTCCGAAGCGCCAGGGTCAGCCCCGCTCCGGCAAGCCGAATCCATTCGTCAGACACCTGCCAGAAAGGAAAGTAGAGCTCGTTTCTCACTTTGGCGGTGTCATCCGTATCGAGGCCCCAATGCTTCACGTGCCCGACCACTCCGATAATCTGGGCTTGGCCCAGGAATTCCATTGTGATTTGCCGGCCGAGCGGTTCCTCACCCGGAAGCAAATCGTGCGCCAGCACGCTGTCAATCACCACGGCATGCGGCCGAGAGGTATTATCGCGATCGTCGAAGAATCGCCCGCGCAACAGAGGCAGGCTCATAACGCGGGGATAGTCCGGGGTGACGAAATAGCATAGGGACTGCAGCACTTGCTCCGGCGGCGGTTCAGGGCCGCGGCCGGGCCATAGGGCCACCTCGCTGTCACTCTCGCTCAAAGGCAGCAGTTGTGTGATCGCCGCGGCCTGCACTCCCGGTGTCGCTCGAACACGTTCGAGTAATCCCCTGTATGCAATGCGCACCTCGGGAGGATCACCGACAACATCTGGCGAGAGGGCAATCTGCATCGTCAAAATATTGTGGGGATCAAAGCCCGGGTCTACACGCCAGAGCCGCCAAATGCTCTGCATCATGAGGCCCGCGCCCTCCAGCAACACCAGAGCCAAGCCCACTTGCAACGCCACGAAGACGCGTTCCGCCCGGTGACGCCCTCCTGCCGCACCCCTGGCGCCTTCCTTGAGGGCTTCCTGAGGATTCACCCGTGAGCCTTGGAACGCCGGGGCGAGCCCGAACAAAATGCCGGTGACGATGGAAACCAGGAGGGTGAAGAGGAGCACGTTCAAGTCGAGACCCACTTCCTGCCGGCGCGGCAAGCTGGCCGGGAGGGCGGCGAGCACCAGGTGCGTTCCCCAAACCGCCAGCAGCAGTCCGGCGCCGCCTGCGGTCAACGCCAGCAACACGCTCTCCGTCAGCAGTTGCCGCACCACGCGCCATCGGCTGGCCCCGAGCGCCGTTCGAATGGCGAACTCGCGCCGGCGCGCCGTCGAGCGGGCCAGCAGCAGGTTGGCGACATTGGCGCAGGCGATCAACAGCACGAACCCAACCGCCCCGAACAGCAGAAGCAGCGTGGGCCTGACGTTTCCGGTGATGTCATCCCTCATGGGCACCACGGTTATTCCGCGGCCGCCGTCAGCCTTTGGGAATTCGGTGGCCAGCCGGCGGGCGATCGCGTCCATCTCGGCCTGCGCTGCGGCCGGCGACACACCCGGCTTCAAGCGTCCCACCACTCGAAGCCCGGAGCGGATCTCGCGGTTGTTGAGAACGGCGTTGTCCCAGTGACCGATGGGGACGTAGAGGTCAGCCCGCGGGCGAAAGCCAAAGTCTGCTGGGAGAATTCCCAACACCGTATAGCTTTTGCCGTTGAGGGTTAGCGCCTTCCCGACGAGCTTGGGATCGGAGCCAAACCGGCGCTGCCAGAGCGCGTAACTCAGCAGCACCACCGGCGCGGCGCCTGGAACATCGGAGCCCGGCGGGAAGCTGACGCCGAGCTGCGGCCGCACGTCCAGCACTGAGAAGAGGCTTGCTGAAGTCCATTCGCCCAAAAGGCGCTCAGACTCACCCATTCCAGTCAGAACAAAGTCGCCGCCACGAAGGGCCGCCATGTCTGAGAACGACTGGTTGTATCGCCGCCAGTCCTGGAAGTTTGGATAGGACACGTCGGCGCGGCTGAACTCCGGCGTGCGCTCGTAAAGCGTCATGAGTTGCTCAGGCTCCGGATAAGGCAGAGGCCGCAGCAGCACGCCGTTGACCACGCTGAAAATGGCGGTGCTGCCGCTGATCCCAAGAGCCAGCGCCACTCCCGCCACTACGGCGAGCCCGGGACTTTTTCCGAGCTGTCTCAAGCTGTGATTCAGATCCTCAAAGCGCGCGTGCATCAATCCTCGTCCAACACTGCGGCTGATTGGTTTTCTCCACTCTACTACAGACTGACGGGGAGTAGGTCATAATCAGCAACCCTTTGCCAACGGCACGCAGGCTGCAGAGGGCGGATACCATAAGGAAGTCGGTCGCGAGCCCTCGCGCGTTATACTTGCGTATGCCGAAATCAAGTGCCGGACTGCTGCTGTATCGGGTGCGGGACAGAAGCTTGCAGGTGCTGCTCGTGCATCCCGGCGGCCCGTTCTGGGCCCACAAGGAGTCCGGAGCGTGGTCGATCCCAAAGGGAGAAGTCGAAGCCGAAGAAGATCAACTCGCTGCCGCCCGGCGTGAGTTTCACGAGGAATTGGGATTTTCGCCTGGCGGCGACTTCATCCCCTTGGGCACGATTACGCAAAAAGCGGGCAAGGTGGTGCAGGCCTGGGCGTTCGAAGGCGACTGCGACCCGGCGCAGATCAAAAGCAATTCGTTCACAATCGAGTGGCCGCCGCGGTCCGGTAAGCAGCAGGCATTTCCCGAGGTGGATCGCGCTGCATTCTTTTGCATCGATGAGGCCAAGCTTAAGATCAATCCGGCGCAGGTCGAATTGCTCTCGCGACTTCAGGAGATGGTTGCGGCGGGGGCTTGATGAGTACGCCGTTTCGGTCCGCCGCATTGGGGGTGGGCCGATTTTGGGCCCATTTTGGGACACCCCCCCGGGGGGTATGCCTTATTTGCAAAAAACGAACCCGAGAAGTGTTGTAGAATCAACAAAAGCACGAAAAAACGAACCTAAAACGAACCTAAAGAAAGCGCCGGGATAAACCGACCTGGAGTTGAGGATGAAAGAGCCTCACAGGAAAGGA
>Ga0335085_10000940_pt1 | contig 70129 bp, 58 predicted proteins | sample Lox_Sample_45_FD_206712 | JGI IMG/M metagenome (GOLD analysis project Ga0335085, IMG submission 206712) | Soil microbial communities from Loxahatchee National Wildlife Refuge, Florida, United States - Lox_Sample_4.5 | ecosystem: Environmental > Terrestrial > Soil > Wetlands | place: USA... | reverse complement strand
TATAGGTCACCGGGCCGGCGACGATGCCGGTGTGCACGGGCATGGACCAGAGCTTCGCGCCATCGCTGGCGCGATAAGCCACGAATTCATCGTCCTTTGAGTTGCCCTGAAATACCAGGTTGCCGGCAGTCGCGAGCGTGCCCCCGCCACGCGCCGTGCCGAAGGGCACGCGCCAGACTTCCTGCTGCTTCACCGGATCCCAGGCCAGGAGGTACCCCGCGTTGATGCGCCGTGCACCGGGTTCCTTGTACATCGCGAAGCCCCTGACCATGCTGATCGAGAGCTTCTGTCCCATGGGGTTGTCATCCTCGCGCGCGGCGACCATGGGATAGTTGCTGTACACGGCCGGGATGTACACGAGACCGGTCTGTGGGTCGTAGGAGATGGGATGCCAGCTGTGCGCGCCGCCGGGGCCCGGGATCACCAGAAAACCCTTGCCGGTGTGATCGTAACGAGCCGCAGGATTGAAGCGTGGGCGGCCGCTGTCGCGATCGATGCCGAAGGCCCAGTTGACACCGGGTACGAAAGGCTGTGCCGAGAGCAGCTGGCCGGTTCGCGCATCGAGCTCGTAGAAGAAGCCATTCTTCGAGGCCTGCATGGCCACGTGACGCTTGCGACCGCCGATCATCAGATCGGCGAGCATGATCTGCTGCGTGGCATCGTAGTCCCAGCTCTCGTGCGGGGTGAGCTGGTAGTGCCAGACGTACTCGCCCGTGTCCAGGCGCAGCGCGACGATGGATGACAGATAGAGATTGTCGTTGCTGCCCGGACTGCGGATCTCCGCAGGCCAGGGCGCGCCGTTGCCCGTGCCGATGAGCACGTAGTTGGTCGCGGGATCGTAGGTGATGGCATCCCACGGGCTGCCGCCGCCACCGGTTTTCCAAAACTCACCGCCCCACGTGCGCGCCGCGAGCTGCATCTGCTTGTTCTCGAAGCCCAGGGCGGGATTGCCCGGAACGATGTACCAGCGCCACTCGAGATGGCCGCTCGCCGCATCGTAGGCCGAGATGTAGCCGCGCTGGCTGAATTCGGACCCCGCCTCGCCGATCAGTACCTTGCCGCGGGCGATGCGCGGGGCTCCCGTGATGGAGTAGGCCTTGGTCGGATCGGTCGTCTGCGCCTGCCAAAGCGGCGTGCCGGTGCCGGCATCAAGCGCGATCAGGCGTCCATCGAGCGTGCCCACGTAGACCTTGCCCTGCCACACTGCCACGCCGCGATTCACGACGTCGCAACAGGCATTGACACCCCACTCGCCGCGAACCCTCGGGTCATAGCTCCAGAGCGGGGCGCCGCTGCGTGCGTCGAATGCTCTGACTTTGCTCCACGCCGTCGTCACGTAGATCGTGCCGTCGACCTCGATGGGGGTCGACTCCTGACCGCGCTTGGTATCGAAGTCGGCAAACCAGGCGAGGCCAAGCTGGTTGACGTTGGTCGCGGTGACCTGCGCGAGGGGGCTGAAGCGCTGCTCGCTGTAGGTGCGACCGTAAGACATCCACTGGCCGGGATCGGCATCCGCGGCGAGAAGCCGCGCCTGGTCGACGGCGGCGTAGCGCGGCCTGCCCGCCGCGCTGTGGCGCGGTACGCCGGAGCTCGAGCGGCTGCAGGCACAGAGGAGGAGCGACGCCGCACAGGCGGCGAAAAGCGAGCCTCTGCTCAACGAGTGTCCCACACGGCCGAGCGCATGCCGTAGGGCACCGTGTTGAGCACTGCCTCGATCTGATCGATCTTGCCGTCATCGATCTGGAACAGCTCTGCAATCTGAAACGTGAGCGGTGAGCGGAACGGCGCCGGCACCGTGCGCCCGTCGGTGAGATGAATCTCCTTGAGACGGCCGGCATGCTCGAAGAAAGCGAAGGCGAGTGCGAGCCCGCGTTCGCGATCCACGATGGGATAGCGGCGATTGCGGATCTCGGTGACGAAAGAGTAGAAGCCGCTTTTTTGCTGCTGCTCGCAGTCGAGCGCCACGACGTTGTAAGCGCTACCGGGACGCAGCGTGGGATTGTTGGTGGTCTGGATGCCGTTCTCCCAGCGATTGCAGGTGCGCGCGAAGGGCGCGGTGTTGTGCCCGGTGTTGCCGCCGAGGCCGGTGAAATAGGAGTCGGCGATGCGCACGAGCTCCGCGCGCGACATGCGCTTGCGCTCGGGGACGGTGCGCAGGAACTGCGCGCGCGGTGCGCCGCGCTCCTCCACCGACTTGCCCGGCGCAGGCAGGTTGCCGCTGCCACCCCGCGCAACCAGCGTCTCGATCTCGCTGATCAACCCGTAGTCGATCTTGAGCCGCAGCGCGAGCAGGACGGGATTGTCGCCCTCGAACACGGTACCGAAGAATCCGATCTGCTGCGCATCGGTATCGGCTACATAGAGCTGGTACTTGCCCGGTGCGCTCGCCGTGCCCCACAGCCCCTCGCCGAGGCGCAGCTCCTGGCCGTTCTCGGTGAAGCGCACGTTGTGCGACAGCGGCAGCTGATTCGGGTCGTGTGCGCTCATCGCGCTCAAATAGCGATCGACCATGCCCTGCAGGCACGCACGCTCACACAGGTCCGAGGCGCGACACGGCGCCGCCCATAAGCACGCGGCGAGAACCAGGGCGAGTGCGCCGCGCGCAGCGGCCATGATGAGCGGGTAGATCGGCAGAGGTCGCATCTTCATCGAGGTGTTCCGCTGATGGCCGCAGCGCGAGCATCGTGCGCCGACACTCAGTCGAAGCGCCAGCGCGTCGCGTTATTGAGCGTGGCCTTCTCGTCGAGACCGAATGCCCGCGCCGGCTCGACCGCATAGATCGGCTCCTTCAGGGCGAGCACATCCTCCCGCATGGAAGACATATCGTAATGGTATTTCGCTTCGAAGAGCGACAGCAGTTGTTTTCTCAACGGCACGTCGGCGACTTCGCGCGCCATGCCCTCGACGATCATCGCTTCGGCCTCGTGCTCCACCGCGAACGTGCAATACGCGTTGAGTTGCAGATTGCGCGCCTTGCGCGAGTGCCGGCCGGTGCTGAAATAGAACGTGCCCTGGTGCCAGAGTCCCCAGATGACCATGAGATGCGGGCGGCCGTCCGGACGAGTCGTGGCGAGCCAGTAGTTGTGGCCCGCACTCAGGCGCTGCTGCGCCCACGACCACGGCATCAGTCCCTGATCGCCCTCCGGCAGTCCGTAACCCGGCATGTGCGGCCGGCTTGCCAGGGGCTCTTTCATGAGGTCACCCGATCGAGGCCGTTGCCGGGCGCGCCGTGGACGCGACAGCCGTGCGGCCGCTCACGGCGCGCGGCTCGCCTTCGGGCGTGCCACTCCGCAAGATCATCTGCGCGCTGAGGCCGGGATGGTTGTCGGCGAGGGCGAGCGTCCCGCCGTGCAGCTTCGCAATCGCCTCGACGAGACTCAGGCCCAGCCCGACACCGGGTGTGCCGCGGCTTGAGTCACCGCGATAGAAGCGTTGTGCCGCTTTTGGCTTCTCGGCATCCGGGATGCCCGGACCATTATCGCTGACGGCAATCGCGATCGCATCGCCACTGCCGCGCTGAACCTCCACCCGGATGGCGCCTCCCTCGGGGACGTACTTGAGGGCGTTGTCGATCAGGTTGTTGATCGCCTGCGCGAGGAGCAGCCGGTCGCCGCGCATGAGGACCCCGCCGCGCTCGCGGAAGCTTAGGCTCAGATTCTTGAGCTCCGCGGCCGGCAGGTAGAACTCCACGGCCTTGGCCGCCAGGTCCGCGACGTCGACCTCCACGAACTCCGAACGGCGCATGCCGGCATCGATCTCGGCGAGCCGCAGCAGCGCGTTGAACATGCGGATGACACTGTCCACATCGCTCACCGCTGCCTCGATCTCCGCAAAGGTCTCGGAGGGCGCCGGACGGGTCAGGGAGAGCTCCTCGAGGCGCGAGCGCAACTCGGCGAGCGGCGTGCGCAGATCATGCGCGATGGAATTCGAGACGTTCGCGATGCCGTGCACCAGCTGCTCGATCTGCTCGAGCATGCGGTTGATGGTCTGGGCGAGCGTGTCGAGCTCATCGCCGTGGCGGCGCGCAGGCAGGCGATGACTCAGATCGCCCTGCATGATCGCCGCTGCCGTGCGCTGAATGCTATGGATGCGTGTGAGGAGCGCGCGCCGGATCAGCAAGGCACCCAGGACGCCGGCGACCGACAGCACAGCCAGTGCGCCTGCCAGACCCAGCCAGAACCAGTGCTCGATGGACGTGAAGCGCTCCACGTCACGGCCCACGAGCAGGTTGTAGCCGCCCGGCAGAGTCGTGCGCACCAGCGTCGAGAGCGCACGCTGTCCCCCGAGGTTGACGGGCAGCGTGTAGGTCCCGGGCTGGGCAGGGAGGCCCTCGGGCCAGGCGGATAGATTGCCGGCGAGCGGCTTCAGGTGCGCATCCGCGAGCAGCAGGATGCGCTCACCGGCGATCTGCATGCCGACGCGCTCGCCGATGAAGGCGGCGAGACCATCCGGGCCGCGCAGCCGGAAGACTTCCGCGAAGCGTTGACTGTCCTCACGGAGCAGCTCGATCCGCACGTCCTCGACGCTCGCCTGCCAGGCATAGCGCAGCGGCACGGCGAACAGCACCAGCGCCGCGCAGCCGAACAGCACGTAGCCGAGCGCGAGCGCGACCGCCGAGGAGCGGATCACCCTCGCCACGCGTGGCCACCCGAGGCTGCTGCGCGCATGCGCGCCTCCTGCAAGTTCCGGCAATGTGGACAGATCACTCATGCTGGCCCGATAGATGGCTGCCGGTGCATCCCGCGGGGCCTAGCGCGACTCCGCCGTGATCATATACCCGGCGTTGCGCACGGTCTTGAGCAGCGGCCGCTCGAACTCGGCATCGATTTTCTGCCGCAGCTTGCTGATGTGGACGTCGACCACGTTGGTCTGCGGGTCGAAATGGTAGTCCCATACGTTCTCGAGCAGCATGGTGCGGGTGACCACCTGACCGGCGTGACGCATCAGGTACTCGAGCAGCTTGAACTCGCGCGGCTGCAGGGGAATGGTGCGGGTGCCGCGTACGACCTTGCGTCCCAGCAGGTCCATGCGCAGATCATCGACCTGCAGCGCCGTCTGCGCCCCATCGACCTGCACGCGCCGGCCGAGAGCATCGAGCCTCGCGAGCAGCTCGCCGAAGGCGAACGGCTTGGTGAGATAGTCATCGCCGCCGCTGCGCAGGCCCTTGATGCGCTCGTCCACGTCGCTGAGCGCGCTCAAGATCAGAATCGGGGTGCGATTGCCGGCCTTGCGCAGCGCCTCGATGATGGCGAGCCCGTCGATGTCCCCGGGCAGCATGCGATCCATGACGATCACCTCATAGCGCTCGCTCGCCGCGAGGAACAAGCCGTCGCGCCCGTTGTCCGCCAGATCGACCGTGTGCCCGGCCTCCTGCAAACCCTTGGTGACGAACTTGCGGACCCTCTCGTTGTCCTCGACGAGCAGTATCTTCATGAGGACTCTTCCGGCGGCGGCGGCATGGTCCAGCTGGCACGCAGGCTTTCGAGCTTGCCCGCCAGCGCCGGCGAGGCGGCGGATACCGCTGCCGGCTGCGGCGCCGCGCGCCGTCCCGACATCAGCCAATTGTTGAAGCGATCGAGGTACAGATAGATCACGGGAGTCGTGAACAGCGTCAGCGATTGACTCAGCAGCAGTCCGCCCACCATGCAGTAGCCGAGGGGCTGGCGCATTTCCGAGCCGGTGCCGTTGCCGAGCATGAGCGGCAGAGCGCCGAGGAGCGCCGCCATCGTGGTCATCATGATCGGCCGGAAGCGCAGCAGGCACGCCTGGCGAATCGACTCGATGGGCTCGAGGTGCTGCTCGCGCTCGGCCTGCAGCGCGAAATCCACCATCATGATGCCATTCTTCTTCACGATCCCGATCAGCAGGATGATGCCGACGAGCGCGATCACCGACAGCTCGAAGTGGAACGCCATCAGCATGAGCAGCGCCCCCACGCCCGCCGAGGGTATCGTGGAGAGGATCGTGAGCGGGTGGATATAGCTCTCGTAGAGCATTCCGAGAATGATGTAGACGACCAGCACCGCCGCCAGGATCAGGTAGGGCTCGGAGCGCAGCGAATCCTGGAAGGCCTGCGCGGTGCCCTGGAAGGAGCCCTTGATGCCTGCAGGCAGATGAATGGCCGCTTCGGTGCGCTCGATCGCATCGACCGCCTGCCCGAGCGCCACCCCCGGGGCCAGATTGAACGACAGCGTCACGGCCGGGAACTGCCCTTGGTGATTGATCGACAGCGCGGTCACATGCTGAGTGTCGAAGTGCACCAGCTCCGAGAGCGGAACCATCTGTCCCGTGAGCGGTGAGCGGATGTAGAGCAGGTCGATCGTGTTGGGATCGCTCTGCAGCTGCGGCAGCACCTCGAGCACGACGTGGTAGCTGTTGAGCTGGGTGAAGTACTGGGTCACCTCGCGCTGACCGAAGGCATCGTAGAGCGTTGCATCAATGTCGCCCGGCTGGATGCCGAAGCGCGCCGCCGCATCGCGGTCGATCACCAGCGACAGCTGTGTGCTGTTGGTCTGCTGGTCGGTGGCCACATCGCGCAGCTCGGGAAGCTTCTCCAGGGCCGCCAGCACCTTCGGCGCCCAGGCGTTGAGCTCGGCAAGATTCGTGTCCTGCAGAGCGTACTGGTACTGCGTGCGCGTGGTGCGTCCGCCCATGCTCACATCCTGCTGTGCCTGCAGGAAGAGCGTGATGCCGGGCACCTGCGCGATCTTCTTGCGCAGCCGCTCGATGATCTGATCGGCGCTCGCCTGGCGCTCGCTGCGCGGTTTGAGGCTGAGGAAGGTCCAGGCGGTGTTGATCGGCCGTCCGGTGCCGATCGCCGTGCCCCAGGCCGCCACGTCGGGGTCGGAGTTGACCACTTGAGTGAGGCGGCGCTGCAGCTTCACCATCTCATGGAAGGAGACGTCCTGGGAGGCATCCGACAGCCCCTTGATGACGCCGGTGTCCTCCTGAGGAAAGAAGCCCTTCGGCTCGATCACGTAGAGCGCCACGGCAAGCGCGGCGGTGCACAGGAACACGGCGAGGGTTGGTCCCTGGTGACGCAGCACGAAGTCGAGCCCGCGCGCGTAGGCGGCCCGCGTGCGCTCAAAGAAGCGCTCGATGGCGAGATAGGCGCGTCCGTGGCGGGCGTGGCGCTCGTCCCGCAGGAACAGCGCGCACATGGTCGGGGAGAGCGTGAGCGCCACGAACGCGGAGATCACGATGGTGATGGTGACCGTGATCGCGAATTCCCGGAACAGCCGCCCGACGATGCCGCTCATGAGCAGCAGCGGAATGAACACCGCGATGAGTGACAGACTCATGGAGAGGATGGTGAAGCCGATCTCCCCTGCGCCTTTCAATGCCGCCTGGCGCGCCGGCATGCCGGCCTCGATGTGGCGGTAGATGTTCTCGAGCATCACGATCGCATCGTCCACGACGAAGCCGACGGCGATGGTGAGCGCCATGAGCGAGAGGTTATCGAGGCTGTAGCCGAGCACGAACATCGCCGCAGCCGTGCCGAACAGCGCGAGCGGCACCGTGATGCCGGGAATCACGGTGGCCCACACGTTGCGCAGGAAGAGGAAGATGACGAGCACCACCAGCGCGATCGTGATGAGCAGCGTGTACTCCACATCCAGCACCGAGGCCCTGATGGTGGTGGTCTGATCGATCATCAGCTCGACTTTGACCGCGGGGGGAACCGACGTGAGCGCCTGCGGCATGAGCTCTTGCACGCGCTTGACGGTGTCGATGATGTTGGCGCCGGGCTGCTTGAAGATCATGAGCAGCACGCCCGGCTTGCCGTTCTGCCAGGCGACCAGCTGGTCGTTCTCGGGCCCATCCACCGCGCCGCCGATGTCGCGGATGCGCACCGGTGCGCCGTTGCGGTAGGCCACGATCACCTCGTTCCAGGGCGATGCCTCGAGCAGCTGGTCGTTGTCGTAGATTGCGAAGTTGTGCAGCTGGCCGTTGATCGAGCCCTTGGGCGCATCCGTGCTCGCGATGTTGATGACGTTCGCGATGTCCTCCATCTGGATCCCGAGGGCAGCGATCTTGGCCGGATCGATCTGCACGCGGACCGCCGGACGCTGCTGGCCGCCGATGTTGACCTGCGCGACGCCGGGGATGCGCGAGATCTGCTGCGCAAGGATCGTCTCGGCGTAGTCCTCGACCTTCGTGACCGGCAACACGTCGGAGTGCACGGCGTACATGAGGATGGGTGTATCGGCGGGGTTGACCTTCTTGTAGTTGGGCGGGGCGGGTAGATTCTTCGGCAGCTGCCCGGCGGCTGCGGCGATCGCCGACTGCACGTCCTGCGCGGCAGCATCGATGTTGCGGTCCAGATCGAACTGCAGCGTGATCTGGGTGCTGTTGAGCACGCTGGTGGAGGTGAGCTCGCTCACGCCAGGAATCTGGGCAAACTGGTGCTCGAGCGGCTGGGCCACCGAGGAGGCGATGGTCTCCGCGCTCGCGCCGGGCAGGAACGCGCTCACCTGGATGGTCGGGAAGTCCACCTGCGGCAGCGGGGCGACCGCGAGCAGCGGGAAGGCGACGACGCCCACGAGCAGCAAACCCGCCATGAGCAGCGAGGTGGCGATTGGGCGCTCAATGAATGGGGTCGAGAAGCTCATGAGCCGTCAGGGCCCTTCGCGGCGGCTGCTGCAGGGACTTCCTTCGCCACGGCCGGCCCGTTCAGCCGCACCCGCGCGCCGGGCTGCAGGCGGTACTGATTGCTCACGACCACCTGCTCGCCGGGCTCGAGCCCGGCGTCCACGACGACCGTCCCCTCGGTCTCGTGTCCGATGGTCAGTAGGCGCGGCTCGACCGTGGAGTCCGGCCGGATCACATAGGCGAACACACCGTCGGGCCCGCGCTGCAGCGCGGTCGCCGGAATGGTGATGGCCTGCGGCTGGATGCGGGCGAGCACGCGCGCAGTGACGAACTCGCCGGGCCAGAGCAGCTGCTTCTCGTTGGGGAATACCGCCTTCACGCGGATGGTGCCGGTGGTCGGATCGATCTGATTGTCGATCAATTGCGCCGTGCCGCGATCGAGCTCGGTGCGCCCGCTCGGCCCGATTGCGCTCACGCTCACCTTGCCGCGCGACATGGCCTGCGCCATCTCGGTGAGCGATCTTTCCGGCAGCGTGAAGATGACGGCGATCGGCTGCAGCTGCGTCATCACGACGATGCCGCCCGTGTCGCTCGCGCGCACGATATTGCCGGGGTCGACCAAGCGGATCCCGGTGCGCCCGTCGATCGGCGCGACGATGCGCGTGTACCCGAGCTGGGTACGGGCATTCTCGATCGCCGCCTGATCGGACTGGAGCTGCGCGTGCAGCTGCGCCACAAGCGCCTTCTGCGTATCTACCGTCTGCTTGCTGGCGAGCTCCTGCGGCTCGAGGATCGTGTAGCGCTGCAGGTCCTGCTGGGCATTGGTGAGCTGCGCTTCATCCTTCGCGTGCGTGGCGAGTGCCTGATCGAGCGCAGCCTGATACGGTCGCGGATCTATCTGCGCCAAAAGGTCACCCTTCTTCATCATCTGGCCTTCGACGAAGGCGACCTTCTGCAGCTCCCCGTCCACGCGCGCGGTGATCTTCACCGTGTAAAAAGCCTGCACGGTCCCGAGGCCATCGAGGTACACGGGCACGTCGGCGCGCTTGGCGAGCGCGCCGTCGACGGCCACTGGGGGCGGGGCGCGCTTGGAAGCGGCAAGACTGCGCGCGCGTCCCGGAGACAGTAGCCACACGAGGGCCGCCGCGACGAGCAGGCCGGCGAGGAGCAGCACGATGCGGGTTCGGCTCGTGAGGACTGCGCGAATCGATACTCGCGGATCTGCGCTCATCGCTGCCAGCCCCCGCCGAGCGCATTGAACAGGCTCACGAGCGCCTGCAGATGGCCGAGCTTGACCTGCGCCAGCGCATCTTCAGCGCTGAACAGCGCCGTCTCGGTGTTGAGCACCGTCAGAATGTTGACCGTGCCGGCTCGAAACTGCGCCTGCGACATCTGATAGGCGCGGCGCGCCACGTCGGTCGCATTCTGCTGGCGTTGCAGCTGCTCGGCGCTGCGCTCTACGGCGGTCAAGGCATCCTCCACGTTGGCGAAGGCCGAGATCACCGCCTTGTGATAATCGGCGAGCAGCTCCGCATAGCGCGCCTTGCTGTACTGGTACTGCCCGAGTATCGCGCCGCCGTGAAAGATCGGCTGCGTGATGCCCGCCGAGACATTGTAGATGTGGCTACCAGGCTCGAGCAGGTGCTCGAGCGTCGTGCTCTCGAAGCCGCCTGCGGCCGTCAGCTCGATGTTGGGCAGGAAGGCGGCCCGCGCCGCCTGAATATCGGCGTTGGCCGCGATCAGCTGCGCTTCGGCCGAGGCGACGTCGGGGCGACGTGCGAGCAGCTCCGCGGGCAGTCCCGGATTGACGGCCGGATGGGAGATGTCATCGAGGGAGCCGCGTGTGATGTCGAACTGCTGCGGCTCGCGCCCGGTGAGAACGGCGAGGGCGTCGAGCTGCTGGCGCAGCTGCTCCTCGAGCGGCGGAATGGCCGCGCTCAACGTGGCGACGACGGTCTCCTGCTGAGCCACATCGAGCGCCGTCGTCGTGCCGACGCTCGCGTCGATCTTGAGTCCCGAGAGGATCGTGCCGGCGCTCGCGAGGTTCTCGTGCGCGATGCTCAGTCGATCGCGCAGCTCGATGACCGTGAAATAGGTGCTCGCGACGTTGGCCATGACGGTGAGCTCGACGGTCTCGCGGTCGTAGCGGTTCGCGGCTTCCGTGGCGAGCGTCGCGGAACGCACCGCGCGATTCTTGCCCCAGAAATCGAGCTCGTAGGCCGCAGTGAGCTGCGTGTTGAAGAGGTTGTAGAGCAGGGGCGCGCCCATCGGCAGAAATTGCCGCTGTCGCGTGCCGGTGCCGGAGGCATCGATCGTCGGCAGCAGCGGTGCGGTGTTGATGCGTACCTGGGCCTCGGCCTGGTGCACGCGCGCGACGGCGGCGGCAAGGTCATCGTTGGCCCGCTCCGCGGTTGCAATCAGATCGTCGAGCTCCGGCGAGTTGAAACCCCGCCACCAGTCCGTGGACGGCCAGACCACTGTTTCCTGCGTGGCTGTGGTCTGCCACGCGCGCGGCGGTGCAATGTCGGGCTTGCGATAGGCCGGTCCGAGACTGCAGGCGCAAAGATCCAGTGCCACGAGCGCTGTCCAACCCGCGCGTGTTCGCGCCCGCGCAGCGCGGGAGGCGCGGCGCGGCTGCGCGCCTGTGGCGCGGATCGAAGTGCTGGCGATGAAGCGCATCCTCGGCTTCGGCGGAGGGTCCGCTGAACACTGTAGAGGTGCCCGGATGCAACCGAGATTGGCGAATGATTAAATTCGGTTAATGGCCCGGTGCGCTCGCTGGACCCCCGTCACGAAACGCGCTTTGACGGGTGGTCGGACCGCCCCGGCGCGAGCGCGGTATCCGAGAGGTTGGGGAGCAACGCGGCGAGCAGGCCGAGCAGCGGTAGGAAGGCGCACACCTGGTAGACGAACTCGATGCTCGTCGCGTCCGCGAGCTTGCCGAGCAGGGCGGCCCCCACGCCGCCCATCCCGAAGGCGAATCCGAAGAACAGTCCGGCGATCGTCCCGGTGCGACCCGGCAGCAGCTCCTGGGCGTAAACCACGATGGCGGGAAACGCCGACGCCAGGATGAGGCCGATCGGAACCGTGAGCACGGCCGTCCAGAGCAGATTCGCGTGAGGCAGCAGCAAGGTGAAGGGAAGCACGCCGAGAATCGAGGCCCAGATCACGTACTTGCGCCCGAAGCGATCCCCGAGCGGGCCGCCGATGATGGTTCCGAGCGCAACCGCACCGAGAAACACGAACAGGTACAGCTGCGAGGCGCGCACGGAGACCTGAAAATGATTGATGAGATAGAAGGTGTAGTAGCTCGTGAGGCTCGCGAGATAAATGTACTTGGAGAAGGTGAGCGCAAGCAGCACGGCGAGCGCGCCGGCCACGCGCTGGCGGTGCGCCGGATGGCGCTCGGCCGCGGCCGCGCGCGCGGCGATGCGCGCGATCCCATGGTGCCGGTACCAATGGCCCACCTGCGTGAGAACGACGATCCCGAGCAACGCTGCGAGAGAGAACCAAGCCACGCTCGCCTGCCCGCGTGGCAGGACGATGAACGCAGCGAGCAGCGGCCCGATGGAGGAGCCGAGGTTGCCGCCGACCTGAAAGACTGATTGCGCAAGCCCATGCTGGCCGCCCGAGGCCATCCGTGCGACGCGGGAGGACTCCGGATGAAACACCGACGAGCCCGTGCCGATCAGCGCCGCGGCAGTCAGCAAGAGCGCGTAGCGAGTCGCAAAGGCGAGCAGCAGCAGCCCGATCAGCGTGAATCCCATGCCGACGGCGAGCGAATAGGGGCGCGCTTTGCGGTCTGTGTACGAGCCGACCAGCGGCTGCAGCAGCGAGGCGGTCACCTGGTACGTGAAGGTGACGACGCCGATCTCACCGAAGGTGAGGGCGTAGGAGCTCTTCAGCATGGGATACAGCGCAGGCAGCAGCGACTGCATCATGTCGTTGAGCAGGTGGCAGAAGCTGATGGCGGCCAGCACCGAGAACACGGTCTTGCCGGCAGTGTTGGCCCGCGCGAGGCCCGCAGCGGTCTCGCTCACGAATCGCTCCGCATGTGAAGGGCACCCGCTCGAGCGGGTCGCACGACACTACACGGGCGCCCGCCGCGAGGCAATTCAGCCTCGGTTCGACAGCAAGGCGAGCGAGCAGGGTGCTCGCGCGAGCAGTGCTTGCGGCAGGCTCGCGAGGAACATGGGGTCGCTCGGATGCGTGCCGACCCCGAGGACCATGAGGTCGTAGCTGGCGGCCTGCAACTCCTGCAGGATGGCCGTATCCGGTGCGCCACGCAGCGCGGTCGCCGTACGCACTTGAAGTGCGTAGTGGTGCGCCAGATTGAGCACGTCCTGCAAGATGGTGTCCGCCGCATCCGGAAGGCTCCATGAGCGGCGGATGCGTCGTTGCCAGGGCAGCGCGGCGCGGTCGTTGGCGACATAGAGCGCGGTGACGCGCGCGCCGCTCGCCTGCGCCAGCGCGAGGGAGAGATCGGCCGCCGCCCGTGAGTAGGAGGCGCCGATGACGGGCAGCAGGATGCGGCGCAGGGCACGACCCTTGTCTTCCATGTCCGGGCCGCGCGCGCTCACGATGCACACTGCGCGCTCGAAGCCGCCGGTGACGCGGACCATCGTGTCATTCAGCGTCGACTCTCCGGCGAGGAGCGGCTCGGTGCCGAGGACCAGCAGGTCATAGCCCTTGCGCGCCTCGGCGGCAACGGCGGCGGCCTGGGACTGCGGAGTGGGGCGTGCGATGAGGTCGATGCCGCCCGGCGCATCGCGTTGCGGCGCCTGCGCCTGGCTCTGTCCGACCGCCTGCTCCATGGCCTCGCGCACGAGCTGCTCGTGTCGTTCGGTGCTCGTATCGCGCACGCTCTCGGGCGTGAGGGCGGTCACCGGGATGCGCCGCGGCGCGCTCAGCAGGCCGACCAGATACGAGGCGAGCCGGCCGCTCGGGCTGTCATCCGTCGCAAGCAGCACCCGTTCGAGCTGCGCGACGAAGCCACGCTCCTCGAACTGCACGCGCTCGAGCTCGGCCCGCTCCTGCGCGCTCACTGGAATGCGTGCGAACGCCCAACGCAGCATCGGTGGCATGAGCAAAGTCGTGATCACCGCCATCGCGACGATCATGGTGAAGAGCGTTGTGTTGAGCGCGCCCACGGTGAGCCCGATGGTTGCCACGATGACCTCGGTCGAGCCACGCGCATTCATGCCGCAGGCAAGCGCCAGGGACTCCGCGCGCGTGAGGCCGCCCATAGCCCCGCCGGCGAAGGCGCCCGCGAACTTCCCGATACTCGCCACGGCGATGAAGGCGAGCGTCATGAGCAGCAGCTGAGGGCTCGCGATCGCGCGCAGGTCGGCGCTGAGTCCGGCCAGTCCGAAGAACACCGGCATGAAGAGTGCCACGATCATGCCACGCAGCTGCTCCTCGATGTGACCCGTGAGAATGGGGGACTGGCCGATGAGCATCCCGGCGACGAACGCGCCAAGGACGGTCTGCACCCCGAAGGCCTGTGTGACGAGCGCCATGGTACCCATCACCACGAGGGTCGTGGTGATCACGGGCATCTCGCTCACGAGGTGATCGTTGGTCCAGCGGATCAGGAAATAGACGATGCGCCGGCCGATCGTGAGGCTCACCAGCAGGAACAGCGCGGTGCTCACTGCCGTTCGCGCGAGCGACCCGGCATTGAGCTCGCCGTGCCTCGCAAGGCCGATCAGCATCGAGAGAATGATCCAGCCGAGCGTGTCGTCGATGATCGCCGTCGCGACGATGATCTGACCGACGTTGCGGCGCAGGAAATTCAAGTCGCGCACTACGCTCGCGACGATCTTCACGGAGGAGATGGCGAGGGCCGTGCCCAGAAAGAGCGCGGTGATCAGCCGGCGGCCCGGCAGCGGCACGAGCGAGTCGGGCAGCAGCACGCCGAGCCCCACTCCCAGCGCGAAGGGCACGATGATTCCGCAGCTCGAGGCTGCGAGTGCCGCGCGCTTCGCAGACCCTATGCGCGCGAAATCCATCTCCATGCCGGTAATGAGCAGCAGCATGAGCACGCCGAGCTGCGCGACGCCCTCGAGCATGCCGCGCTGCGCGGCGGCGGGCGGAAAGAGGTGATGCTGGAAGTCGGGAAAGAAGGCGCCGAGCACCGAAGGACCGAGCAGCACCCCGCCGAGTAGCTGCCCCATGACCGGTGGCTGACCGATGCGCTGCATGAGCTCGCCGAGCAGCCGCCCGGCGAGCAGCAGCACGACGACCTGCGCGAGGAAGATCGCAGAGCTCTCCATCGCTTCGAGTTACCATCGCGTGGCGCCGGTGTCTATCGGCGCAGGTAGCGCGAAGCGCGCCGACCGCTCCGTCCACGGATCGGTCGGCCTGTGTGCCCGCGGGCACGTCGTTTGCTTTGGTACTCGACCCGATGGCGATCCTGCAAATCCGGCATCGCACCGTCTACGAGTATCACGTGCCCGTGGAATTCGGCGAGCATCGCCTGATGGCGCGCCCGCGTGACAGCCACGATCTGCGCCTCATGGACACGCAGCTGCTGATCGAGCCCGCCCCGAGCGCGCTGCGCTGGATCCACGATGTCTTTGGCAACTCGATCGCACTCGCGAGCTTCGACGCCGCCGCCAAGCGGCTGTCATTCGAGTCAGCATTTCGCGCCGAGCACTATCCGGCGCCGCCGCTGGATATCGTGGTGGAGCCCTACGCGACGCGCTTCCCTTTCAGCTACGCAGCCAGTGATACCGAGGACCTCGGCCGAACCAAGGAGCGCCACTACGCGGATCCGGAGCACCAGGTCGATCGGTGGGCGCAGGCAGTGGTGCAGGAGGTCGCCGAGGGGCGCACGCTCGCCGTGCTCAACGAGATGACGGTCCGCATCAAGCAACAGTTCAAATACGCGGCACGCGACGCGCCCGGCGTGCAGGCGCCGCTTGAGACTCTGGCGCTGGGCGGCGGCAGCTGCCGGGATCTTGCTCTCTTCATGATGGAGGCGGTGCGCAGCCTCGGCCTCGCGGCCCGCTTCGTGTCCGGCTATGTGTACGACGAGCACCTCGCTGGCGGCGGCGGCGGTCTCATCGGCAGCGGCACGACCCATGCCTGGATGCAGGTCTTTCTGCCCGGCGCCGGATGGGTGGAATACGATCCGACGAATGCGCTGGTCGGCGGCCGCAATCTGATCCGCGTGGCCGTCGCGCGCGATCCTTCCCAGGCCGCGCCCATCTCGGGCAGCTTCAGGGGGCCGCCCGATGCTTTCGCATCGCTGGCGGTCGAGGTCGCGGTCACGACTCAGTGAGCGGCTCGACCTGCACATGGACGGTGAGCTGATGAGCGCCGCCGCCGAGGATGATGCCGCGCAGCGGCGATACGTCCCCGAAATCACGCCCCCAGGCGATCGCGATGTGATCGATACCGGCGCGCCCGCCGTTGGTCGGATCCAGGTCGACCCAGCCAAAGGGCGGGCAATACACCTGCACCCAGGCATGCGAAGCGGCCCCGCCGCCTGCCGTCTCCGACGGCGGCGCCGTGGGCCTGATCAGACGCACATAGCCGCTCACATAGCGTGCGGCGAGACCGCGTGAGCGCAGGCACGCGATCATCATATGGGCGAAGTCCTGACACACGCCGCGGCGCTGCTGTAGCACATCGATCAGCGGCGTCGCGACGCTCGTCTCTCCGGGCGCATAGCGCAACTCGCGGTGCAATTTCGAGCTCAGAGCGCAGGCGGCATCCAGTACCGGGCGGCCGCTCGTGAAACAGTCGGCGGCGTAATCGGTGAAGCTGCGCTTGATGCGTACATAGGCCGATTCGTGACGAAAGCGCGCCGCCTCGAGGTCCGCGCGCGCCGGCCACGAGCCGTGATAGGCAAGAGCGCTGCGCACGCGCTCCCAGGCGAGGGAGTCGTGCGCGCGCTGCTGGGGACGGGCATAGATCTCGATCTCCATCTCGCTCGTCACGTCGAGCTTGCGATGGGGATGCTCGAGCTCGACCCGGGTGACGGGATTGCCGAAGGCATCGCGCTCGTCGCGCCGTCGATACGGCCCGGGCGCGATGTGAATCGCGTGCTCGTGACATTGCTGGTAGGGCGCCGGGCGGGGCACGAGATGCAGCAGCTGGTATGAGTGCAGCACGTCGCTCGCATAGCTGTACTCGGTCGCGTGGCGGACCCGGTAACGCATGGACTTAGGTGGCGAGCAGCTGGGAATCCAGCTGGGTGTGGGAGAAGTGCCGCATGGCGAGCCGATCGGAGAGCTGCTCGGCGGCCGCACCCAGACCGACGAGCTGCAGCGCGAGCGCACGCCGGGCCGCTAAGGCATCGGCAGCGTCACTCTCGAGTGCGAGCAGCTCGGCATCACTGAGCGCGGGAATCGGCTCCGCAAGCCGCTCCTCAGCACCACCGAGCGCCGCGGCGAGCAGCGCCAGATCGCGAGCGATCGCCTGCCACTGGAAGGCGAGCGCGCGCGGGTGCTCGGCATCGCGGATCAGCAGATCGAGCGCTGGCCCGAGGCGTGGCGCGAGGGCATAGCGCGGCCGATACACGCGCAGGCTGTCGCAGGCCTCGAGCAGCCATTCGACGTGCGCCTGCTGGGTGGCCGCTTCCGATTCGAGGTGTCGGGTGAGCAGCCGTGCGATGAACTGCAGCCGCTCGAGGCGGCGTCCGACCCGCAGCAGACGCCACGCCGGCTCCTGCGTCATATCGTCGAACGCGAAGCCCGCCAGGGCGGCGAGCGCAAGCAGCAACCGATCGAGCGCCTCGCGCGGGCCGACCCGCGCCGAGATGGCATCCTGCAGCTCGCGCTGCAGCTGCATGACCGCATGCCAGTAGCTCGCCGACAAGCGGCTGCGGACCTGGGAAGCGCACCGCGCCAGCCGTTGCACGTCGGCGAGAATGCTCTGCGGGTTGTCGGCACTGCGCAAAGCACTCATGGGGTCCGCATCGGCCTTGACCAGGCCCAACTCTGTGCAAAACCCGAGCGCGTGCGCGAACACGGCGGCATCGACGCGCGCGGCGAGTGTGCCGCGGAGCAGCCGCGCCTTGTCCTCGCAGCGCACGGTGTAGCGACCGAACCAGTAGAGATTCTCGACCAGCCTCGAGGGAACATCCGCGTGCCGAACCGGCGCGGTGGTCGTCTGCACCACGCCAGCTCGTGGCTCGATCGCCGTGCCGCTCGGCAACACCCACACGTCCTTGCTTCCGCCGCCGCGCTGAGTGGACACGACATCGACCGCCGCATCGGTCGCCACGCGGGCGAGTCCTCCGGGCATCACGGCATGGCCATCATCGGCACTGAGCGCGTAGACACGCATGGACAGCGCTTTGGCGACCAGCCCCGGCGCGCCTTCGGTGCGCAGTACGGGTCCTTGCGAGAGTGACAGATGCTCCTGAGCGACGTAGGCGTAGGGTCGCGCCTGCAAGCGCGCGATGAGCTGGTCGCGAGCTGCGCCGCTCAGCGTGCGGCCGAACACGGGCTCGAAGCGCTGGTTCGGATACACCGGTTTGATGACCAGATGATCGAGATGGGCGAGAACGTAATCGAGCGCCGGACGCTCGCCGCACCACCACGTCGCCACGGCGGGCAGCAGCAGGGGCTCACCGAGCAAGCGCTCGGCGACTCCCGGCAGAAAGCCGAGCCAGGCGGCGGATTCGAGGACACCGCTGCCGAGTGCGTTCGCAAGCGCCACCCGGCGTGCACGCACGGCGCCGAGGAGGCCCGCGACTCCCAGCGCCGAGCCGCTGCGCAGCTCGAGCGGGTCGCAATAGTCATCGTCCAGTCGGCGCAGGATGGCGTGCACTCGCTGCAGCCCGGCGAGGGTCTTCAGATACACCGTATCGTCGCGAACCGTCAGGTCCGAACCTTCGGCCAACGGCCATCCGAGACGCCGCGCCAGGTAAGCGTGCTCGAAGTAGGTCTCGTTGTAAGGCCCCGCGCTGAGCACGACGGCGAGCGGACCGTCGCCGGCGTCCACGAAGCTCAGCATGCGTTCGCGCAGTCGGCCGAAGAAGCCGCGCACGCGTCGCACACCGAGATCGCGGATCAGCTCGGGCATGACCTGCTCGACGATCTCACGGTTCTCGAGCGCGTAACCGGCCCCCGAAGGCGCCTGCGTGCGGTCGGCCAGTACCCACCAGCGCCCATCCGGAGCGCGCGCGAGATCGGCTGCATAGAGGTGCAGCCACGTAGCTTCGCGTGGCTCGGTGCCATGACAGGGCCAAAGGAAATTGGGATGCCCGAAGGGCAGCTCGGGCGGCACGAGGCCTTCGGCGATGAGCCGCTGCGGGCCGTAGAGGTCCGCCAGCAGCGCATCGAGTAGCCGGGCGCGCTGCGCGATGCCGCGCTCGATCGAGTCCCATTCGCTCGCCGTCAGCATCAGGGGCAGAGGATCGAGCGTCCAGGGCCGGTCGGCGCCTTGGGGATCGGCGTAGACGTTGTAAGTGACGCCGTTCTCCGCGATCAGGCTGCGCGTGAGCTCGAGGCTGCGCCGCGCGGTTTCGCGCAGGTCCTGCGCCGCGAGCTGCTGCGCGAGCGGCTGCCAGTGCGGACGCACGCAGCCCCGCTCGTCGAGCAGCTCGTCGTAGCGGTGCGCATCGGGAACGTAACCGGCGAGCTGTGCCTCACCGCGGGTGCTCACGGCTCTCTCGGACTCGAAGGCATTCACGGGTATCGTGGTGTGATCGCGGCCTCCCGATGGGCGCACATGATACCGGCAACCACCGAGCGAGCGCTTTCATCGCGCGCGGCGCACCACAATCGTGCTCGCGCACCCAAACGGGGCAGCAGGCGTCGAACGCTTGGAACGGAGCATCGAGCGCTGCTATGTTGCCGTACAGGATCCGTGGCATGCGCCGCGGCATCGGGAGCTGCGCGCGCGCACGCAGCCGTGGGGCAGCCAAGACCATAACAGTCGCTCTCAATGAACATCGACTGGAGCGTCTATTCGGCACCGGGCCTGCATGATGAGCTGATCGGCCCCGGCGGTGGACCGCGCGTGGCCGGTCGTGCCCTCACGCGGTATCTGTCCGAGCTCGGCAACGAGGAGATCGGCAAACGCCAGGAGGCCGCGGAGCTCGCCATCAAGGCGATGGGAATCACCTTCACGGTCTATCACGAGGAGGGCGGCTCGATCGATCGCGCATGGCCGCTCGATATCATCCCGCGCACCATCTCCCGCAAGGAATGGCTGCGAATCGAACGCGGCCTGAAGCAGCGCGCCGCGGCCCTCAATCACTTCATCGATGACGTCTATCACGAGCAGCGCATCATCGCCGACGGCGTGGTGCCGCTCGAGGTGATCGCGTCCTCCAAGAATCTGCGCGCCACCTGCATGGGCATTCGACCGCCGCTGCGCTGCTGGGCCCACATCTGCGGCTCCGATCTGGTGCGCGACAAGGACGGTACCGTCTACGTGCTGGAGGACAATCTGCGCGTGCCCTCCGGCGTCTCCTACATGATCGAGAATCGGCAGGTCGTCAAGCGCGTCTTCCCGGAGCTGTTCGACAGCGCAGCCATCCTGCCCGTCGATGACTATCCCTCGCAGTTGCACGACATGCTGGTCGCGCTCTCCCCCCGGCGCGAGTGCCGGCCCGAGGTGGTCGTGCTGACGCCGGGGATCTACAACTCGGCGTATTTCGAGCATGCGTTCCTCGCCAGGCAGATGGGTTGCGAGCTGGTGGAGGGGCGCGATCTGGCCGTGGATGCCGATGACTGCGTCTACATGCAGACCATACGCGGCTGGACGCGGGTCGATGTCATCTACCGGCGCATCGACGATGATTTCCTCGATCAAGAGGTGTTTCGGGCTGACTCCGCGCTCGGGGTCCGCGGCCTGATACGTGCTTGGGCGAAGGGCAACGTTGCGCTGGCGAACGCGCCGGGGGCGGGGATCGCCGACGACAAGCTCGTCTATACGTATGTGCCGGACATGATCCGCTACTATCTGGACGAGGCGGCGATCCTGCCGAACGTGCCATCCTGGCGCTGCGCGGAGCCTGCCGACCTCGAGCACGTGCTCGCAAATCTGCAGTCGCTCGTGGTGAAGCCCGTCGACGGTTCGGGCGGCTACGGCATGCTCATGGGGCCGATGTCGAGCCATAAGGAGCGCACGCAGTTCGCGGCGGCGCTCAAAGCCGCGCCGCGCGGCTACGTCGCCCAGCCGGTCATCACGCTCTCCACGGTGCCGACGATCGTCGGTGAGGCGCTGGAGCCGCGCCACGTCGATCTGCGACCTTTCATCTTGAGTGGGCCGGACACCTACGTCACCACGGGTGGTCTCACCCGAGTGGCGCTGCGCAAGGGCACGCTGGTCGTGAATTCCTCCCAGGGAGGCGGCAGCAAAGATACCTGGATCGTCGATACGGAGGCCTGAAGAGGCATGCTGTCCCGCGTGGTGGAAAACGTGTACTGGCTGGCGCGGTACCTGGAGCGGGCGGAGAACACGGCGCGGCTGATCAGCGTCAACGCAAGCCTCACGCTCGACCTGCCCTCCGGTTACGCGCTCGGCTGGCAGCAGCTGATCGATATCACCGCGAGCCGCGTGCGGTTCGATGCCAGTCACAAGCGCGCCGATGAGCGCGACGTGGTGCACTTTCTCGTGGCCGATGCCCAGAATCCGGGCTCGATCGGCTCGTCACTGCGCTTGGCGCGCGAGAACGCGCGCACGCTGCGCGACATCCTGCCCACCGAGGCGTGGGAGGTGCTCAATCAGTTCTTCCTCGAGTTCAGCGAGGAGCTCCCGACGGCGCTCAACCGGCGCACCCGCTTCAATTTCCTCAAGCGCGTCGTGCTCACCTCGCAGACGCTCATCGGAGTGCTCGAGGGCACGATGAACCGCAATGATGCCTATCTGTTCATGCGGCTCGGGCGCAACGTCGAGCGTACCGACATGACGAGCCGCATCGTCGACGTGCGCTCGGCGGCGCTGCTGCCTCAGGGAGCCGCCGAGCTCGCCGCCACCTTCGAGAGCATCCAATGGATGAGCGTGCTGCGCTCGCTCTCGGGCTACGAGATGTACCGCCTGAGTCGGCGCACACGCGTCAGCCGCACCGATGCGCTCGAGTTCGCCCTACGTGACGAGCAGTTTCCGCGCGCCTGCCTGTACTGCCTCAGGCAGATCGAAAGCTGCCTGCGCAGTTTGCCGCGCGGCGAAGCGGTATTGCAGACCCTCCTCCGTGCCTGCACGTTCCTTTCTCAGGCAGGGCTTGGCGCGCTCGACCAGCCGGGACTGCACGAGCTGATCGATCATCTGCAGCTGTACCTCATCGACGTGCACGACAGCATCGCGGACACCTATTTCCCGGCGCCCACGGGCGCAAGCTTCCACGGCCAGTCGCACGGCACGGCGGAGCGACCCCTGCCGCTCGTTGCCGAGGGAGCCTGAGCGCGCAGCGGCCCGCTCATCATGCCGGCAAAACGATCCGCAGCGCCGGTGACGAGGAGCCTCACCGGCGCTGATCACTCGCCGCGAGCCGTATCAGCGGTTCGGCGGCTCCTGACCCGGGTGCGGATCGGGCAGCGGGAAGCTCTGTGCACCCTGCCCGGTGGCCATGGGCGTCGCAGGCTGAGCGTTCGGCGCCATGGTCACGGGCACCGAGCCTGCCGTGCCGAGGGGCGCCGCGGAGGCGGAGGCGGGGATGACCGCTCCGGTGCTCGTATTGATCGCTGCCTGGAATCGCCGGGTGATCTCATCGTTCCGCGTCACCGTACCGGCAACGATGTCGGTCGCGTTCACCGAGCCGCGATCGTAGAAGCGCGCGTCGGCGTTGCTGTCGACCGTAAGCGCGCTGCCGTCGAGCGAAATGCCGATGAAGAGGCCGCGGTTGCGCGAGTACGAATACACCTCCGACGACACGGTTGGATCCGTGGCGGCGGAAGCCTGGCGGCCGACCGGTCCGGCGGCCACGGAGGCGTCCGCACCGAGCGTAATCTTGCCCCCGGTGATCCTCTCGATGCTGTGCTGCGTCGTGAACACCAGCACGATATCAGTCGACTGAATGCCCCACTGGAAACCGAAGCTTCCGCCCGTCAGATTGACGAACATGGGATTGCTGAAGCGGCCTTCCTTGTCGCGCACGACGAGCACGCCGTTGCCGCGCCGTCCGCCCAGGAAGAAGGCGGCCTTGGTGACGTCGGGCACAATGGCGATGCCATAGGCCCGCTCGAGCAAGCGATCGGGAATGAACTGGTCGGGCGTGCTGCGCAGCTCCTGCAGCACCTGGGCTGCGGTGAGCAGCCGCCCTTCCTCCCGAGCTTGTCCATGGGCCACGGCTGCTCCGAGCAGCAGCGTGGTTGAGAGCACACAGTACAGACTGGCGCGATGGTGCATCCGGCGAACTCCTCGTGATGAGTGTCTCCACGTACCGACGCTTGCGTGCGTGCAGCCACCCGGTGGCGCAAGCTTACTCCACTTGCGCGCATGATCAATGAGTTATTGAAATGTACGATAGCGATTTCGATGCTCGAGGCTGCAAAGGAGTGATTTGCTTGGACAAGAGTACGTTTGTCGGTGGCGGCCGCGCGTGCGCCCGCTGCGTCTTGCTGCTCGGGGGCGCGCTGGCAACCCTGCCGGCGCACGCCGAATGGATATATCGCGAGGCGCCGATCATGGGGACGCGCTGCGATGTGGAGCTCTGGAGCGAGGACCGTGCGAAGGCCGAGGCGGCGATCGCAAGCGTGTTCGAGGATATGCGCCGCTTCGATGAGGCGATGAGCACGTACAAGCCCACGAGCGAGGTGTCCTACGTCAACGCGCATGCGGCGCAGGAGCCGGTGAAGATCTCCGCCGAGCTCTACGATCTCACCGACAAGGCCCTCCAGTACTCGGTGATCACGCGCGGCACCTTCGACATCACGTACGCGAGCGTCGGCTACCTCTACGATTACCGCCAGCGTGTGCGGCCGAACGATGCGACCATCACCGCCAAGCTACCCGCCATCAATTACCGGCACGTGCATCTCGATAAGGCCGCCTCGACCATCCGCTTCGACTATCCGGGCGTGCGCATCGATTTCGGTGGCCTGAAGGGCTACGAGGTCGATCGCGGCATCGAGCTGCTGCGCGCCGCCGGCTTCACCCACGCCATGGTCAACGCCGGCGGGGATACGCGGATCATCGGCGACCGCTTCGGTAAGCCCTGGATCGTCGGTATCCGCGACCCGGACGACCGCCAGAAGATCGTGCTGCGCATGCCGATCACCGATGCGGCCCTGTCCACCTCCGGCGACTACGAGCGCTACTTCGACGAGGGCGGCGTGCGCTACTACCACATCCTCGATCCGAAGACCGGCAAGTCGCCCCACAAGGTGCGCAGCGTCACCATCATCGGGCCGAACGCCACCCGCACGGATGCGCTCACCAAGAGCGTATTCGTCATGGGGGCGAAGGAGGGCATCGCCTTCATCGATACGCTCCCCGACGTCGATGCCGTCGTGATCGCTCCGGACGGCAAGATCTGGTATTCGCAGGGGCTGGAGCAGCCGAAGTAGCCGCTAGAAGAAGATCTGGAAGAAGATCTGGAAGATGTTGTAGTTCACGCTGTAGAGCGGCGCGTTCTCGATCGTGACCCCGTTCGCCGGGTCGACCAGCAGCGCGTTGCGGAAGTTCTTGTAGTCGATCGTCATGTGGTCGTAGTGGATGTTGGCCGTGCTCTTCTGAATCCATTCAATCCATTTCGCCTTCGGGAGCGTGAACTCATAGGAAGCACCCGCGCCGATCGAGTAGCTGTCGTAGGTCGAGAGCTCCCGGTTGCGTGACATGAAATTCTGCTCGTTCGGGTACTGGAAGACATTGGCGTAGAAGTCCGCCTGCGTCTGGGTGTAGTAACGGAACGTGCCGTCGAAGATGAAGTGGTGCCACGGCTGCGTGTACCCGAGCTGCGCCGTGTGCGCGCGGATGCCCCAGGTATCCGAGAAATAGCGGTACTGCACGTCGAGAGCCGCCCGATAGGGCAGGTAGTACTTGTAATCGAGGCCCAGCGCATTGCTGGTGCGGGTGCTGGGGTCGGTCTCGGGCTCGAGGCTGAAGCCCTTGCCCGCGGTCGGATCGAGATAGGCAACCTCGCGGTAGGGATTGCTGAGCCAGCCCTGGTCGGTGATCACCTCGAAATTGGCGGCCAGTATGGAGTTGCGCGTCAGGATTTGCGTGAGTCCGATACCGTAGGAGCTCTCGTCCATGTCCTGCTTGCCGAAGGCGGGGTCATGGATCTTGTCGCCGTTGCTCTCCTTCAGCATTTTGTACACATCGTTCCACGTGCGCCGGTAGCTCATCGTCACCGTGGTCAGATCGCCGAACAGGTCCTCGCTGATGGAGAAGCTCGCCGTGTCCGAGCGGTAATCGGGCTCGTAGCTGTGCGTGTAGCCGGCCGTGAAGGTCGACTTACCGTAGAGATACTGGATGGAGCCGCTGTCCTGAGTGCGCTGCTCGATGTAGGGGCTCGCGGACAGCTGCACGTCGATCGAGGCGCCCGAGACCACGTCGGTCAAGTGCGTGTATTGAATCGATACCTTGTCGCCGACCTTCTTGCGGACCAGCCAGGTCTTGCCATCGATCACCTGGCCGCCGCCGTCGTAGCGGCTCGCGGAGTAGTCCAGCTCGTCCTCGGGAAGCACGGCCGTATGACTCGGCGCGCTGTAGAGCGCACCGAGTGCGAGCAGCGGCACGCCGATGCGCGCCCAACGCGGCGCGGCCGGCGAGGCCGCGACCGCGGGCGGCCGCCAGAGCTCGAAACGACGCCTCAGTTGCATCCGCAGCCACCGCCCGCGGCTCCGGTCCCACCGCGCGCGGCGTTACGCACTTCGTACACGTGATCCATGAAGGTACTGGCGACCGGTGCGCGATCGAAGGCCATGATGGGGTCGGCCAGGTGCTCGCGCTCGTAGGGTTTCACCCACGGTTGCACCGAGCAGCCGGCAAAGAGGGCTGCCGCAGCGAGCAGGCACGCGACCCGACCCCAGCGCATGGTCTCACTCCCTCACGAGATTGCGGATCTCGTCCAGATACTGGTTCTCGTCGCCGGGGCGAAAGCCCTGGTGCAGCAGGCGCACGTTGCCCTTGCGATCGATGAACACCGTGGTCGGCATGCCCGGCACACTGTAGAGCTGGCTCACCTTGCTCTGCGTGTCGAAGAGCACCGGAAAGGTTACCGGAGTCTCCTTGAGCCAGGCTTCCGCGGACTTGCGGTCGGGCTCGACGTTCACGCCGATCAGGGTGAAACCCATTTTGTTGTATTTCTTGTAAATGTCGTTCAACAGCGGCATCTCCTGACGGCAGGGTCCGCACCAGCTCGCCCAGAAGTTGAGCATCACCACCTGACCCTTGTACTGCGCCAGCGCGACGGTGTTGCCATCACGCGAGGGCAGGCTGAAGGCGGGCGCGGGACCCGTCGGGATGCCCGCAAGCGCCGGCAGCGCGCACAAGAGCGCAGCCACGCTGCGCGTCGCTAATCTGACGGTTCGATTACGCATGTTGCAACTCTCCCAATAGCACGATTCCGGTGCTCGCAACCCGCCGGCTCAGAAGAAGAAGGTGAGTCCGATGTGAGCTTCGAGGTTGCTCGCAAGCTTGTTGACCCCCAGCAGATCGGTGTTGTAGACGCGATCCTCGACCGCGACATGCACCGCGACCCAATCGGCCGGCAGCACCTTGTAGCCAGCACCGAAATTCACCGTGAACTTCTGGTCGCCGCCGAACTGCGTGCCGCCGATCCCGGCCAGTATGTACATGCTGCTGATCATCGCCGTGTTCCGCCCGAGGAAGATCTCGCCGGGCAGCAAGTTGTAGCCCAGCGAAAGATCGTAGTACTTGAACCATCTCTCATCGGTGGTAAGAAGTTGGATGCCGCTTAGTACCTCGAAGCTCGTGTAGCCCGCCTTGGAGCGCCCGGCCTCGGCCTGAAAGAAGAAGTCCTCGGTGATGTGATAGCCAGCCTGAATCCCGTACACCTCGTGAGCGCCGAAGTCCTCGATGTTGAGCGTGCCGAGGTAGCCGCCGAGCTCGAAGTTCTGTGAGCGGATCTTCGGCACCTTGATCTGCCGGCGCTCGACCTGCGGCTCGATGACGCGCGGCGGCGTGCCGTTCACGTCCTGCTGCTCCGATTGGACACTCTGCGCGTCGCTGGATTGCGACACGTTCTGCGAGTGACCGTGCCCGAACAGGTGCCGCGTCGAGGCGCAACCCGAGAGGCTCGCGATCAGGATCAGAAGAAGAACCCGAATCCGGCTTTCCATTCGTCTACCTTCTCGTTCTCGTTGCGCTTGGTGAATATGATGTGATCCTTGTACTCGCCCCGTAGGAAGAAGCGGCGCGTGAGATAGAAGCGGATGCCCGCGCCGACGTAAGCAGACTGATCCGAGCGGTCCGCCGGCACGACCAGGGTTGCTTTCGGCTCTGTCTGCACGATTCCGGTACCGAGGCTCACGAAGGGCGACCAGCGCCACTGCGGGAAGAATACGTGCGCGAGTCCCACGTCTGCCGTGGTGCCGTTGGCGGTATTGCCGAGAAACTCACTCACGGTGAGCTCCACCTGCAGGGTGTTTGTGAGCGAGTAGGAGCCGTACGCCGAGATCTCGGATGCGCCTCCCCAGTCTCCGTACAGGAACACGCCGCCCTCCCAGTGATGCGAGGTGAAGCCGGCGCGATCGCCCACGTCGAATGTGAAGGCAGTCCCGTCCGCGAGCACGGTCTTCAGCATGTCGTGCTGCGCCGCCCAGCCCTCGACACCGCGCTCGGTACGCACCTTGAACCAGTCGGTGCGCCGCTTGAGCACGTCGACGCTCGCGCCGCGCTCGACGACGTTGAACACGGGGTAGCCGCGCCCCGGTCCGGTGTGCAGCTCGAGGTACGGGGTGGTGACGAAGACCTGCAGGTATTCGCGTGCCGACACCGCCAGCGGTGCCAGCAGCAACACCAGCAGTGCACAAGCGCGAAAGAGCACGGGGGAGCGCAGCGCACTGCGCCCCAAACGTGGGGCGAGCTCCCTCATGACGAGGTGAGCTCGAAATCCAAACCGTGCCCCCTACGGAAGCTGCTCAACCAACGTGCGGACAGATCGACAACTCCTAGTTGAGCGGCGCCTTCGGGTCGAACGGGTTGTTGAAATATTGAGCCCCTATGTCGAGCCACTCGGAGAGCAAGCGAAGCTCCGAGGGGCTCAAGATGCCCGCGTGGATATTATCTCCTGAGCCAGGGGCAAAGCGACTGAAGAAGAGTGTCGAGCCGAGCGCATTGCTCGCCGACATCGGCGGCGGCACGGTCACGGTGACCTGCGTCGGCTTGCCGGTCGCTGGATCGATCGGTCCCGGAGCCGTCACCGGCACCAGCGCGCCGTTGACCAGTTGCAGCTCGTCGTGAGTGCTCAGCAGATCGATGTAGGACACGAGCTGCAACGGCTGTTGGTTCGAGGGCGTGTTGGATAGATCGACCTGTCCGGCGGGCACCTGCGTGTTGCCCATCGCATCGGTCGGGCTGTGGCAGCCCGCCTGTGAGCAGGTGTTGTTCGTGTTCGGAACGGGATTGCCCATCGCATCAAGCGTGGGGCGCGCCGCGTCCCACAGCGGCTGGATGTGCTCGATGTAGTTCACCACGATGCGGCAGGTGGGAAGCCAGGATGTGGGCGAGGTGATGCATCCCGAGCTCGCCGGTGCCTGGGTGGTCAGACTCTTGTACTGATAGGCGAGCGGCGGATTCAGCGTCAGTCCGGTGCCGTTCGTGTTGGTCCACACGTCCGTGTAGAGCACGTCGTAGGAGAGTTGCATCGAGAAGCACGCCGGCATGTCGTTCGCGCAGCTCCAGCGAGCGCGCGTCTCCGCCATGGTGTCGCCCTGATTGGGTGAGAACTGCGCCACAGTGTTCGGAAACGGCACGCCCGTCGCGGCGGCGCCCGCATAGGCCGGATCGAACGTGCCTGCGCGGCCGTGCGAGACGGCGGTCTGGCCCGGAGCGGGATTCTGTGCGGCCGCAGGCGTGTGACAGCCGTTGCACTTGAGCGTCTCGCCGGCGGCTATCTGCAGCCAGGCGTTGTGGGTCGGGGAGACGCGCTGCGCGTTGGCATCCAGAATGTCGATCTGGAACGGCACGTTCGCGGGCACCTCGATCTCCACCGAGCCGTCCGGCTCGACGGGCGCGTAGCCGAGGATCATGCGCATGAAGTTGCTGACGCCGAAGGCGGCGTTATTGAGCTTCAACTGCTTGTTGTTCGGGAGCGCGACCGCCTGTGTGATGCGCACGAAGCGCGCCGGTCGCTGGGCGGCGGTGGTCTTCGCCGGATCGGCGACGGTCGCAATGTTGGGCTTCGCGGTGTCGACGCCGTCGAAGTCGTACACGCTGCGGATGTCGAGGACCCCGACTCCCGCGTTGTAGAAGTTGGCATTGCGCGACGGACCGGGCACGCCACCTTGCACGCCATCGAGAATCACGGCCGGCAGAGTGCGCGGCTGCGCCGCCACCAGGTCGGTGATCATGATGCCGTCGGTGGGCAGAGTGATCGGCTGCATGGTGTTCTGCGCTGCATCGAACATCCACACGCTGTAGATCGGCGGCGCATCGATGAGGGCCGTGTTCGCGAGGTTCGCCGCCGTGCACGGCAGCTTCACTGGTGGTGCAGCCGTGTTGTCGAGCAGGCGGCACTCCGACCAGCTGACGAGGATGCGACCGGTGCCATCCCAAAGCGGATAGCCTGCATAGAAGCGACCGCCGGGCGAGGGTCCGGGAATCGTTAGCACGTTGTTGGGCGTCGCCGCCGTCTGCGCGGGACCGAGGCCGCCGCCGGGCTGCACGGGCTGCGTGTTCTCCACGTAGTTCTTCGCATCGATGATGACGAGGTCGCCGCCGAAATCCGTGCCGAGCGGCGCGGCCGGGGTCTTCTGTCCGGTGAACGGGCGGATCAGCGCGAGAATGCGCCCGTCCTGCATCTCGTGTGACTTCACGAACTGGATGACGGCGTTCGGCGTCGTGGTGCCGTTGGGGCCCGTGGCATGGCTGTTGGCGCCATAGAAGAGCTGCAGGTTGGTACCGTCCGGAGCGGCGGTGTAGAGCTGCATGCCGTCCTTGCCGGGCGGACTGTCCCAGCGCGTCCACAGCACGTGCCCGTCAAGCAGCACGGTCGGATCACGGTCGTGGCTCGGATTGAACGAGATCTGATGAATGTCGCTGCCGTCGGCGTTCATGACGTGCAGCACCGCCGCGGGTTCGGTACGCGCCTCATCGTCCGCGACGAACTGCGGGAAGCCCTCATCGAGCAGCACCGCCTGCCCTTGGCGCTGACGCGTCGAGGTGAACACGATGCGACCGTCCGGCAGGAACTGCGGCCCCGTGTCGTTGTCCGTCGCCGGATCCGGGTCGGTGCTCGGGTTGATCACCGGACTCAGCGTATGAGTGGCGATGACGTACTGATAGATGCGCCAGGAAGGCGCCGCGTCCTGCTTCATCTTCGGCGCGAGCGGGCCGCGCATCGCGAACAGCACCGTGGAGCCGTCATAGGAGACGCTCACGTCCTTCACATCGTAGTTGGCCGCCATCGCCGTGCCCGTGCCGGTGATGCTCTGCGTGATGTTGACCTCGGTGCCGCCGGGCGAGGCATTGCTGCGCATGTACAGATCGGCCGAGGGCTGCGCGAAGCGCAGCAGCCGCAGATCGTCCTGCGTCGCAGGCACGGAATAGCGTTTGACATAGAAGATCGGAAAGTCCTGCGTCTGCGGATCGGCTGCCTGACCGCCGGCCGTCTGCACGATCGTGCCCGTGCCGCTGCTGCATGCACCGAGCAGTACGACGCCCGCGCACGCGAGCACCCGCGCAAGCGTGCGCATCGCGTCCGAGTCACAACCCATTGTCTTTCGCTGCACCGCCATATTCGACGCTCCAAAATGTGCAACCGATCGCTGGTCCCTAAGAAGCCGTGGCATCGACCCGAAGGCCCGATCACGCCGCACGCGTCGCACTTTTACCTAATGCAGACTCGCGCAAGCGCCTTCTTCGTTCTGCCGATCCCATCACGGCGCCGCTATCGCGATCGCGATTCCCTTCGCGGCGCTGCCAGCCGCTCATCGGCTGCAGTACGCACCGGACCGCGAAGCGTTAGGTAGTCGTTCGAGTGCGTGGACGCCGTGACCGGGCTCCCAGTTCGGCGCGCAAAGCATAGTCACATACATAAGAAAAAGGTCATGTCGGCTGGCAGCGACGTCTGCGGCACGAGACAAACGGGGTGGGGCAAAAGCGTGGGTATAGTTCGCCACGCCTAGGGCGGCAATGTTTGTTTGGGAGGGCCCGCGTGCCATGAGCAGGAATCAACACGGCAGACTCGCGCGCTGCATCGACGCAGCGCTTCACGGCTCTAACAGCGCGCTCGGTGCGGCTGGCAAGCGCCGCGCGCTCGCCGCGCTCATCGCGCTCGTGATGGCAGCGCCCGCGGGAGCCGGCCCCAACGAGCAGGCCTATCGCATGTACGAGCGCATCGCGGGCGTTCCGCCCTCGGCGAGCGAGCTCGCACAGATGGCCACGGACCTCACCAACAACAACGCGATGGCGGCGGCCGCCGTCGCCACCAACTCGCCCGCGTTCTACAACACGGTGTTGAAGAACTGGGCGATGCCCTGGACCAACAAGACGCAGACGGTGTTCGCGCCACTCAATGACTACGTCGCGACCGTGATCGGCATGGTGCGCGATGACGTGCCGTTCAACACGGCGCTCTCCGCGGACATTCTCTATACGAGCAACGCGCCCGGACTGCCGGCGCCCTCGCTCGCGAATGACGATCACTACTCGCAGGCCGAAGCGAACGGCGTCGATCTGAAGGCGACGCTGGTGCAGAGCACCCAGTCGGCGACCTACGGCATACCGACGGCCGCGACCGCCGGCCTAATGACGACCGCGGCATCAGCGGCGGCCTTCTTCTATAAGGGCACGAACCGGGCGATGGTGCGCTTCACGCTGATGGCGCACCTCTGCAACGATCTGCCGACGATCGAGGACACTACCCGGCCCCCCGACCGCATCCGTCAGGATGTGAGCCGCTCGCCCGGCGGTGACAGCCGCGTGTTCTTGAATACCTGCGTCGGCTGCCACAGCGGCATGGATCCGATGGCAGGGGCGTTCGCCTACTACGAGTTCGATCTGGCGAGCAACGCCGAGATCTACACGCCCGGCACCGTGCAGGGCAAGTACCACATCAACTCGGCCAACTTCCCGCAGGGCTACGTCACGGTGGACGACAGCTGGATCAACCGCTGGCGTCAGGGCCCGGATCAGGTCCTGGGCTGGTCGCCGAGTCTGCCGGGCAGCGGCAACGGCGCCAAGTCTCTCGGCCAGGAGCTCGAGTCAAGCGATGCATTCGCGGCCTGTCAGGTGCAGAAGGTCTTCACGGCCGTGTGCTACCGGCCGCCGACGACCGCTGCGGATCTGGCGCAGGCGGCGCAGATGAAGAGCGACTTCAAGGCCGGAAACTACCACCTGAAGCAGATGTTTCAGGAGGCCGGTGTGTATTGCAGCGTGGGTCAATGAGGTAGAGCGTCATGAACGGACTGAAGCTCATTCGCTCCGGTACGCGTATCGTCGGCACCGCCGCGGCGCTCGCCTTGGCAGCAGCCCTTGCAGCCTGTACGGGCGGGGCACCGACGACCGCGAATCCGGTCACCTCGGCGCCCACCGCGCAGAGCTACACCGGTCCTGCGCCGTCCACCGCGGACGTGCAGGCCTTCGAGGTCAATCTGTGGGTGAACATCAATCCGAGCAATCGCTGCGGCGGGTGTCACCATCAGAACGGCCAGTCGCCGATGTTCGCGCGCACGGATGACGTGAACCTCGCCTACCAGGCGGCGAACACGGTCGTGAACCTGGCGCAGCCGAGTCAATCCATCATGGTGCAGAAGGTGGCGGGTGGCCACAACTGCTGGCTCGCCTCACCGCAGGCCTGCGCCGATACCATCACTCAGTGGATTCAGAACTGGGCCGGCACTACGGCCAGCAGCCAGGGTGCGCAGATTCAGCTCGTGGCACCGCCCTCGATCAGCGTCGGTGCCAGCAAGAGCTTCCCGCCGGCCTCGACTGGTGCCGCGCTCTATCAGAGCACCGTGTACCCGATCGTCCATCAGTACTGCTCGAAGTGTCACTCGGACACGGCGGGCTCCGCACAGCAGCCGTATTTCGCGAGCAACGACGTCGTGGATATCGCCTATCCGGCGGCGCAGCCGAAGATCGTGCTCGCCGATGCCAATCCGAGCAATGCCACGCCGGCCGTGCCCTGCACGGTCACCGGCAGCGGCATGAGCGCTGCGACCACGTGCTTGTCGCGCTTCGTGCAACGCCTGGTGCAGGACCATCACAACTGCTGGAGCGATTGCACGCAGGACGGCCAGCAGATGCTCACCGCCATCATCGCGATGGCCAATCAGATTCCGCTCACGCCGATCGATCCCTCGCTGGTCGTCTCCAAGGCGCTCACCTTGTATGACGGCACGATCGCCTCGGGCCAGGGCCGCTATCAGGATGATCAGATCGCGCTCTACGAGTTCAAGACCGGCACCGGCAACATCGCCTACGACACGAGCGGCGTGCAGCCGGAGGCCGACCTGACCCTGTCGGGCAATGTGACCTGGGTCAACGGCTGGGGCATCACCATCGGTCAGGGCGGCAAAGCTCAGGGAACGACCACCGCGAGCTCGAAGTTCAACGACCTCATCACCTCGACGGGCGAGTTCTCCATCGAGGCCTGGGTCAATCCCAACAACCAGGCGCAAGCGAATGCCTGGATCGTGAGCTACTCCGGTGGCCCGACGACCCGCAACTTCACCCTCGCGCAGAACGCCGTCTCCTATGAGGGCCTGGTGCGCAGCAGCGTCACCGACGTGAACGGCATGCCGGCACTGGTGACCGACCCCAACAACGAGGTCGCGCAGGCCGCCCTGCAGCACGTCGTGCTGACCTACGACCCGGTGAACGGGCGCAAGCTCTACGTGAACGGCGTGTTCACGGGCGATGTCGACACCAAGGGGGGCGGCTCGCTCGCCAACTGGGATAACACCTTCGCGCTGGTGCTCGGCAGCGAGACCTCCGGCAGCAACGCGTGGCAGGGCGAGATCCAGCTGGTCGCCATCCACAACCGTGCGTTGACGCCCGCGCAGATCCTGCAGAACTTCAACGCCGGCGTCGGCGAGAAGTACTTCCTGCTGTTCGACGTGTCGGCGCTCACCAACATGAACCAGAGCTACATCATGTTGACGGCGCAGTTGAACGACAACTACTCGTACCTGTTCACCAATCCGACTTTCATCAGCCTCGATCCGACGGCGACTCCGCCCACGATTCCGATTCAGGGGATTCGCATCGGCATCAACGGCGCGGAGGCTCCGGTCGGCCAGTCGTACATCCCGCTCTCCACCGCGGTGAGTCCGTCGATGTACACCGCGCAGAGCGGGCAGCAGCTGGTGAAGGGCGGTGCCGTCATTCAGCTGGAGAACGGGCCGGCGTCGGATCAGTTCTTCCTCTCGTTCGCGCAGATCGGCACGCACACCCACACCTACGTGGATCCGGTCGTCACGGCGCCCGCGCCGACCCCTGGTCCACCGGTGACCGACCTCGGTGTGGCGACCTTCGAGCGCATCACCCAGAGCATGGCGAAGATGACCGGCGTCTCAGCGCAGAACGCGACGGTGTCGGCGACCTATCAGAGCGTGCAGCAGTCGCTGCCCTCGATCCCCGACCTCGATGCGTATGCGGCGTCCAACCAGACCTCGCTCGCGCAGCTCGGCGCCTCTTACTGCAGCGCGCTGGTGAGCGATCCGAACCTGTCGAAGACCTTCTTCGGCGCGGGCTTCGATGCGACGCAACCCGGCTCGTGGTTCGCAACTCTGGCCAACCAGACGATGGTGATCAATGCGCTCTACAACAACATGGTCGGCACGAACGCCGGTACACCGCTCGCGAGCCAGCCCACGCCGGCAGCGGTGTCGACGGAGCTCGGCAATCTGATCGCAACCCTCGAGGCCGGCTCCGCCGGCAGTGCGGCGGGTGGGACGGGAACCATTGCGACCGCCGCCTGCTCGGCTCTGATCTCGAGCGCCACGACCGTGCTCAACTAGGCAACTGGATCTTTCGGAGAGACAGCCATGATCATTCGTAAGAAGCCGCCGCGCGCCAAGGGCCTCCATGAGCCGCTGCTGCATCCCGACCATCCGAAACCGGTCACGCGGCGCCAGATGCTCGCCGCCGGGTTGCTCAGCAGCCAGGCGTACGTCATGGTGCCGGCAGTCGTAGCGAGCCTGCTCGGCAAGCCGCGCACCGCACGCGCCCAGCTCGCGAACGACATCCAGGGCCTGGTCACGAACTGCGGGATCTCCACCTCGGGTGCCAACAAGATCCCGTTCATCTGCTTCGACCTCGCGGGCGGCGCGAACCTGAACGGCTCGGAGGCGCTGATCGGCCAGTCCGGTGGGCAGACGGCCTTCCTCTCCACGGCCGGCTACGCGAAGCTCGGTCTGCCCGGCAACATGCTGCCGAACTCCGCCAACCCGGCGGGCGGCAACTTCATCAGCACGGCGCTGGGGCTCGCCTGGCACTCGGATGGTGGCATCCTGCGCGGCATCCAGACCAAAGCGGCGGCCGCAACGCAGGCGAACGTGAATGGAGTAGCGATCGCGGCGGTCTCGCAGACCGACACGCAGACCAATCCGCACAACCCCATGTACGGCATCTGGATGGCCGGGGCGAGCGGCGCGTTGCTCAATCTCATCGGCACCGAGGCCAGCGTATCGGGCGGCAACTCCATGGCGCCCGCCGCGCTCATCAATCTGACCGAGATCCCCTCGGTCATCCGCCGCGCGAGCGATGTCACGGGCCTCGTCAACACCGGCACGCTCGGCACGATGTTCACCGGTCCTGGGGGTGCGGCAGAGACAGTTGCCGTGCTCGAGTCCACCGCGCGTCTTACCGGCGGCACGAACCTCAGCAGCTTCGCGGGCAAGCTGGGCGCGATCTCGACGCTGCCGAGCAATCCGGCCACGGATACGGCGCTCAAGACGGCGATGCTGTGCGATTACGCGAAGACCACCGCGCTCGTCAACACCTTCGGTAATCCTGCCGCCCTCAATCCGGACCTCGACCCTGATATCGTGGCAACGGCCCCGGGTGGCGGTGCGAACAGCATCTTCACCGCCATGGACTATCAGGACTCGAACATCCGCGCGACCGCGGCCGTGATGAAGATGGTCGTCAGCGGCTTCGCCGCCGCAGGCACGGTCACGCTGGGCGGCTACGACTATCACGACGGTACGCGTGCCACCGGTGAGACCAAGAACTTCAACGCCGGCGTGTGTATCGGCGCCTGTCTCGAGTACGCGAAGCGCATGGGCAAGCCGCTGATGGTGTACGTCTTCAGCGATGGCTCGCTCGTCTCCACCGGAATGGCCGACACCTCGGCGGCCGGTCGCGACAAGTACGGCTGGCAGGGCGACAGCTCCACCACCGCGAGCACGTTCTTCCTGGTCTACAACCCCGGCGGACGCCCCTCGCTCATGACGGGCGGCAGCGGCAACCAGATCGGCTACTTCAATGCCGACGGCTCGGTGAATACCTCCTCGAGCCCTGCAGCGAACGCCGTCAACCTGCTGGTGAACACGGTGTGCCTGAACTACATGGCGCTGCACGGCCAGGCGGGCAATTTCGCCAGCGTGTTCGGCAACTCGAACGGTCTCGGCACGACCGCGACGCAGCTCGATCCGCTCATCGCGTTCAATCCGATCGTCAACGGCGTCATCTGACCGCGCGCCTCCCCGGCACGCACGCTGCACTCAACTGGGCAGCGTGCGTGCTCCCTCGCGCCCGTCGCTGCGCAGCTTGGGCTGCACCTTCTAGCGCGTTGCAGGAGCGCGCAAATTGCGAGCGGCGGACCGCAGCGTCACGAGCGCCGTGTCGCCCATATGAGACAGAAATAGCGGCTCCGATTGCACGGCGCTACGCCACGATGCAGCCGCGCGCGCTCCAGCGCGGCATTGTGCGGTAGATCATGCGGCTGCAGCGCTTTTTGTCCAATCCGTTCGTTGACACTGTGAAGTTGCCTGTGCCAGGGTTCACCCGGCGCTAACGCACGCCGGAGGGGTCGCATCCTCGTGTGCAAGCGCCTCAACAGCTGAACAGCGCAGCGGTACGTCGGGTGTCAATTCTCTACCGGTGTTTGTTTGCCATTGCCGCCGCCCTCGCCGTGGTGGCGGCGCGCGGAGCGAGCTATCCGTTGCTGGCCATGCCAGCACCGGATTTCGCGCTGCACGCCTTTGCCGGCGATAACGTGCGCCTGTCGGAGCATCGCGGGGAGGTCATCGTGCTCACCTTCTGGAGCACCGGCTGCAACACCTGCCGCGCGCAGCTGCAGGCGCTCGATCGCAGCTTCACCACGTACGGCTCGGCGGGCTTGCAGGTGTACGGAATCAGTGTCGACGATGACCAGACGCGGGCGCGCGATTTCGTGACGAGCCACCGCGTCGGCTTCAAGATGCTCACCGATCCGGACAAGACCGTGAGTCGCTTGTATCAGATCGATAATTTGCCGATGGCCGTACTCATCGATCGCAGCGGAACGGTGCGCGATGTCCATCGCGACTTTGGCTCGCAGAGCGAGGCGCAATACCTGCGCGAGCTGCGCGGCCTGCTCAACGAATGACCGGAGCTCTATCACTCATGCCTCTCGTCGCACGTTCAAAGTCTCCTTCCCGCGCGCCCTGGTGTGCACGGGTGGCTGCGCTGCTCGCCCTGGGCGCCGCCGCCGTCGCTGTCGCGCAGGCACCGACGCCACCGTCGGCGCCCGCGGATGCGCCCCCCAATGCAACGGGTGTCCAGGCGCCTGCGAACGCGGTCGGCGTGAAGCCGGATGAATCCATGCGGGATGCGGCATCGAAGCTCGGGGTCGCGCCCGCAGGACAGAGCTCCGCGGCGCCCCCGGCGGCACCGTCTGCGAACGCAGCGCCACCTGCGAATTCAACGGCAGTCCAGGCCCCCGCGAACGCGCTCGGCGTGCAGCCGGATGAATCCATGAGGGGTGCGGCATCGAAGCTCGGGGTCCTTCCGCCCGGAGTGAGCCCCGCGGCCCCGTCGGCGGGCAATACGCGCGGTCTCGATGAGGAGACGCAGGCGCTGAAGAAGGACGTGGTCGACCTCAATCGCGATCTCTTCGTGCTGGAGGAGGAGTTGCTCTATCCGGCGAATACGCAAGTCGCGGTGTTTCTCTCCATGGACGTGGGGGAGTTCTTCGCGCTCGACACGGTGACGCTCAAGATAGATCAGAAGGAGGTCGCGAACTATCTCTACACGCCGCGCGAGGTCGAGGCGCTGCTGAAGGGGGGCGTGCATCGGCTGTACATCGGCAATCTCAAGGTGGGTAACCACGAGCTCGTGGCGTTCTTCACGGGCAAGGGGCCGAACAACCGCGACTACAAGCGCGGGGCCTCCATCAAGTTCGAGAAGGGCATCGGCGAGAAATATCTCGAGCTCAAGATCAACGACCGCCAGCGGCGCATGCAACCCGAGTTCGAAATCAAGGACTGGGAGTAGGAGTGGGGATGATGCTCGCGCGGAGCGGCGTCCAGAGCAGGCCGTGATGGGGGCGCTGCGTATCGGGTTGGCGATGCTTGCCGCGCTGCTCGCCGCTGCGCCGGCGGGCGCGGCGCGTCACGACCCCGACAAGCTGGCCGTCACCCGCATCCGCGATCTGCACTACGGCGATGTGCTCTTCTATTTCTATCAGGGCGCGGACAAGGACCTCGAGGCCATCACGCGCCTCAACGCCTACGAGCACTGGAACAAGCTGCCGCATCACGAAAGCGATGCGCAGCTGCTGCTCGGCGGTCTGTATCTCTCGTTGGGCATGCACAACGAAGCGGGCGCGATCTTCGAGAAGCTGCTGACGCCCGCCACGCCGCAAGGGGTGCGCAATCGCGCGTGGTTCTATCTCGGCCAGGTCTGGTATGCGCGTGGCTACCTCGACAAGGCCGGCGAGGCGCTGCGCCGGATCGCGGGGCGGCTGCCCTCGCAGCTCGAGGCGCAGAAGAATCACTTACTCGCCAACGTGCTCATCCGTCAGGGGCGCTACGACGAGGCCGTCGCGCTCCTCAAGAGCCTGCAGGAGGCGCCCGACTGGATGGCGTACGCCAACTTCAATCTGGGCGTCGCGCTGGTACGGGAGAATCGTGTCGAGGATGCCGACGCCTACCTCAGCAAGGTCGGCACGCTCGACAGTCAGGACATGGAGCTGCTCGCGCTGCGCGATCGCGCGAATCTCGCGCTCGGCTTCGCTTATCTGCAGAACGGCAAGCCCGACAAGGCGCGACCGGTGCTGGAGCGCGTGCGGCTCAGCGGCCCGTATTCCAACAAGGCACTCCTCGGGGTGGGCTGGGCCGAAGCTCAGCTGGGGGATTACCGCGGCGCGCTCGTTCCCTGGACCGAGCTGCACGGGCGCAGCCTGCTCGATGCGGCCGTGCAGGAATCCTACCTGGCCGTGCCTTATGCCTACGGCAAGCTGAATGCCAACTCTCAAGCCGCGGAGAACTATGAGAGTGCGCTGCGCTCGTTCTCCTCCGAGGGTCAGCAGCTCGATGCCTCGATCGACCGGATACGCTCCGGCAAGATGCTCGACACGCTGCTGAGCGGGGAAGACCAGGCTCAGTACGGCTGGTTCTGGCAGCTGAAGACCGTGCCCGATGCCCCCGAATCGCGCTATCTTTACACCATCCTCGCTGGCCACGATTTTCAGGAAGGCCTGAAGAACTACCGCGTTCTTGCCTACCTCGATACCACGCTCAGCAGCTGGTCCGACAGCATGGATGCTTTCGCGGACATGATCGACACCCGCCAGCACGCCTATGCAGAGCGCCTGCCGCGCGTCGACGCCTTGCTGGCCTCCAACGCCGCCGATCACATGCAGCAGCAACGGGATGAGCTCGAAGCGCGCCTGAACGCGATCGAGCGCCAGCAGGACGTGGCCGCGCTCGGCTCCGACGACGAGCGCGCGCACTGGGAGAAGATTCGCGAGCTCGAGGCGGCACTGGCGAACGCGCCGAACGATGACGCGACGAATGCGCTGCGCGAGCGCCTGCGGCTGGTGAAGGGTGTGCTCTATTATCGGCTCAACGATTCCTTCAAGGCACGCGCGTGGCAGGAGCGCCGCACCATCAAGGATCTCGACGTCGCGTTGCACGAAGCCCAGGAGCGCTGGATCCGGGTCGACCGGGCGCGCAAGAACGTGCCGACCAACAACGGCGAGTTCGCCGCGCGCGTGGCGGCGTTGAAGCAACGCATCACCGATCTGCAGGTCCGACTGGTGAACACGCGCGAGAAGCAGAACCAGTATCTGCAAGCGCTCGCCACGGCCGAGCTCGACGCGCAGAAGCAGCGGCTCGCGACTTACGAGGTGCAGGCGCGCTTCGCGCTCGCCTCGATGTACGATCGCGCTGCAAACGCCGAGCCGGCCAAGTCCTCCAACCCCCCGGGGGCACCCGCCGAGCCGGGTCCGAGCGCTGACGCGGCACCCGATGCGGGCGCCTCGTCCGATGCGGGAACGGCGCCCAAAACCGCTGCGCCACCACCGGAGCACCCGCAGTGAGCCGCGCGAGTCGAGTTGCCTGCCTGCTGGTGAGCGCTCCGCTCCTGGGGGTCGGTGCGCTCGCGGCACTCGCCGCCAATGCGCCGACGCCGACGATCAAGGACCTGACCAAGCGGCCCGTCGAGGTGCGTGCCGACACGCCCGCGGAGGCGAGCGCCTCGAAGGCGATGGAAAACTACCGGCAGTTCTTGCAACTGCAGAACACCGATCCGAAGCTGCGCGCCGAGGCGCTGCGCCGTCTGGGAGATCTCAACCTGGAGTCCGGCCAGCTCGAGCGCATGCAGAACGAGCTCGGGCAGATCGATCTCATGGGCGCCGAGGCCATCAACCTCTATACCGTGCTGCTGAAAGCCTATCCGAACTACCCACGCAACGATCAGGTCCTCTACCAGCTCGCGCGCGCGTACGAGACCACGGGGCAGCCCGAGAAGGCGCTCGCCACTCTCGACGATCTTGCGAGCCGCTATCCCCACAGTCAGCAGATCGATGAGGTGCAATTCCGTCGCGGCGAGCTGCTCTTCTCGGCGAAGCAGTACGCTCAAGCCGAGACCGCCTACGCGAGCGTCATCCACCACGGTGCGACATCCGCGTTCTACGAGCAGAGCCTCTACAAGCACGGCTGGTCGATGTTCAAGCAGGCTCAGGTCGAGGAGAGCCTGCCCTCCTTCGCCGGGGTGCTCGATCACGCCCTGCTCTCGGGCAAGGGGAATGCGCGGCGGCTGAAGAAGGTCGAAGACCTCTCGCGGGCCGATCGCGAGCTCGTCGAGGACACGCTGCGAGTGATGAGCGTCAGCTTCTCCTATCTCGATGGCGCGCAGACACTCGAGGCCTTCCTCAAGAAGCACGGTGATGCGCCCTACTCATACCTCCTGTACTCACGCCTCGGCGATCTGTACGTGGACAAGCAGCGCTATCAGGACGCGGCCAGCACCTATCTTGCCTACGTCGCGCGTGATCCCCTGAGCGATCACGCACCGAATCTCGCCATGCAGGCCATCGAGGCGTATCGCAAGGGAGGGTTCAGCGACCTGGTGCTCGACGGCAAGCGCGAGTTCGTCGAGCGTTACAACTTCAGCGCACCGTTCTGGCAGGGCCGCAAACACGCCGACTATCCGACCGTCGTCGACGAGCTGAAGATCAATCTCAAGGACGTCGCCACTTACTTTCACGCGACGGCGCAGAAGAGCAAGCGCATCGAGGATTATCAGCAGGCCGCGCGTTGGTACCGTCAGTACCTCGAGTCCTTTCCGGATGATCCGCAATCGGCCGGCACGAACTACCTGCTCGCGGAAACGCTCTTCGAGAGTCATCAGTACACGCAGGCGGCGGCCGAATACGAGCATACGGCTTATGGCTATCCGAAGAGCTCGAGCTCCGCGACCGCCGGCTATGCGGCGCTCGTCTCGTACCAGAAGGCGGAAGCCGAGCTCTCGGGGCAGCCGCGCGCCGATCTGCACAAGCAGTCGATCGACTCGAGCGTGAAGTTCGCAGGTGCCTTCCCCGAGCATCCGGACAGCGGTGGCGTGCTCACGCGGGCCGCCGAGGAGATCTTTGCCCAGCACGATCTCGCGCGGGCGACCGAAGTCGCCCATTTGGTGCTGGCGCGTCAGCCGCCGCTCGATGCCCAGAAGCAACGCATCGCCTGGACCATCATCGGTCAGTCGAGCTTCGATCAAGGCAATTTCGCGGCCGCAGAGCAGGCCTATATCAAGGCGCGCGATCTCAGCGGCAGTGATGCCAAGATGCGTGCCGACCTCACCGAGCGCATCGCCGCGGCGGTCTACAAGCAGGGCGAGGCCAAGCAGAAAGCGGGCGATGCGGCAGGCGCCGTGGACGACTTCCTGCGCGTCGCGAGCGTCGCGCCGGATTCGAAGATCCACTCGACTGCGCAGTACGATGCCGCCACGCAGCTCATCAACCTGAAGCAGTGGGACCGCGCGATCCTCGTGCTCGAGGGATTCCGGCAACAGTTCCCGAGCAGCTCGCTCTCGGAGGACGTGACGCGCAAGCTCGCCGTGGCTTACAGCGAGGCCAATCACCCGGGGAAAGCTGCGGTGGAATTCGAGCGCATCGCAGCGAACGAGACCGAGGAGCGCGGCGTGCGCCGCGAGGCGACCCTGCGTGCCGCGGACCTGTACCAGAAGGCGAACGATGCGCCGAAGACAGTCGCCATGCTCGAGAAGTTCATCGCTCAGTATCCGACGCCACTTGCCGATGCGATGGAGGCGCGCGCGCGACTCGCCGAGCAGGCCGCCAAGAATCACGATACCCAGCGCCAGCTGTACTGGGATCGCGAGATCGTGCGCGCAGACGCGCAGGCTGGAGCGGCACGCACCGACCGCACTCGCTACCTCGCGGCGAGAGCACAACTGCAACTCGCCGCGCCGGTGCGCGATGCGTTTCGCGACGTGCGCCTGGTGGCGCCTCTCAAGAAGAGCCTGGTCGCCAAGCGCAAGGCGCTCGAGAGCGCGGTCGATGCTTACAAGGTCGCGCTCGACTACCACGTCGCGGAGGTGACGACCGCCGCGACCTTCGAGATGGCCGAGCTCTACCGGGTGCTCGGTAAGGACGTGATGGCCTCGGAGCGGCCGAAGAAGCTTTCCAAGGACGAGCTAGAGCAATACGAGACACTGCTCGAAGAGCAGGCCTTTCCCTTCGAGGAGCAGGCGATCGCTCTACACGAGGCCAATGCCGCGCGCGCCCGCGACGGCGTCTACGACGAGTGGGTGAAGAAAAGCTATGCCGTGCTCGCGCAGCTGAAGCCGGGTCGTTACGGCAAGACGGAGTTGACGCAGGATGTCTTCACCAAGCTGGAGTAAGACATTCGCGCGCCGGGTGACGCTGGCTGCGCTCGTGCTGACGAGTGCCTGCAGCCATACTCCCGAGCGAACGGCACCGGCCGCGCCGGCAGACTCTGCCAAGGCGTCGCCCGGAGGGACAGGGGTCGCCCAGGGCGGTGCTGCCTCGCAAGCGGCCGCGCCGCCGCTTCGTGCCCAGGCGGATTTCAACCGCGCCCTCATCCTCATGCGCTCGGGCAATACCACCGAGGCGGAGCTGGAATTCCAGCAGCTCAACGTCGCCTATCCGCAGTTTGTCGGCCCCGAGATCAATCTCGGTATTCTCTACCGCAAGCAGGGCCAGCTCGATCTCTCGGAGCAGGCGCTGCGCGGCGCCGTCGAGCACAACGCGACGAATCCGGTGGCATGGACCGAGCTCGGCGTCACGCTACGGATGCGCGGGCGGTTCCGGGCGGCCGTGGATGCGTACAATAAGGCGATCGCGGCTGATGCGAACTACGCCCCCGCCTACAGGAATCTCGGGGTGCTGCTCGATCTGTACCTCGGCGATGCGCCGGGGGCGCTCGCGGCACTTGAGCAGTACAAGCACCTGACGGGCGAGGAGAAGCCCGTCACGGGCTGGATCGCGGAGCTGCGGCAGAGAGTCGGCAAGGCCTCCGCACCGGCACCCTCACCGGCCGAGAACGCCCAGCCGGCGGGACAAGCGCCGCAGGCGCAGCCCGGACAGGCCGCACAGCCGCCCCCGGGCCAGGCCGCCGCGGCGGCGACCGCGCTGCCCGCAGTCCCGCAGATGGCTCAGCCGGCGGGTCAGCCCGCGCAGGCTCGAGCATCCGGCAGAGCAGGAGAGTGATGATGCGAGACCCAAGTTCACGGATGACGGTTGCCGGGCTCGTGCTCTTGATCGCGGCCACCGCGCCGGCGCTTGCGCAGCAGCTTCCTACTGCACCCGTCGGGTCCTCGGGGGATGGGCGTCCCGATACATCGCAGGCGGCGCGTCCTGCGGCCGTGGACGAGCTGGAGCCGGCGGTGAACACCTCGAACGCGTCGCCGTCCCAGTCATCCCCTTCAGCGGACGCAGCGCTCGTTAGCCCCCCGAGCGCGCCTGCCGGGCCGAGGGGCGCTTCCACTGCGCCAGGCAGTGCGCCCGCGCCAGCGATGGCTGGTGCCGCGGCCTCAGGCGCGACGACGGCCGCGAAGGCCCCGGCCGCGCGCAGCAAATCCGGCAAGGCCTCCGATCGCATCGAGCTGGACACCACCTCGATCACCGGCAACCGCGAGCTGCCGAAGGTGCTGTATATCGTGCCGTGGAAGCGCTCTGATCTCGGAGACCTCACGGGCAAGCCCGTCAACAGCCTGCTCGATGACGTCCTGCAACCTGTCGATCGTGACGTTTTCAAGCGCGAGAACCGGTACTACCGCGCAGTTGCGACACCGGGCAGCGGCGCGGGCGAGGCGGGTGCCGCTGCGGCGCCGGCCGCAAATCGTGACGCGGATCAAGGTCACGGCGCGAGCGCGCCGCCCTCCAAGTAGATTGGCCGTGATGAGAGCTAGGTCGCAGCTTTTTAGGGATATGTCATTCAGTTTCCGCATGCTAAAAGCAGTGTGCTTGCTTCTTTCGTGGGAGTCGCGCCGATGAATCTCTGGCATACGATCGTCCGCTTTTTTCAGGGTGGCGGGCAGTTCATGTTTCCGATCGCCGTGGTACTGGTGATCGGCCTTTCCATCGCGATCGAGCGCTATATCTATCTGGTGATGGTCGCCACGCGTAACCGGCGACTGTGGAACCAGATCGTTCCGGTGCTGTCGCAAGGCAACTTCCGGCAGGTGGTGCAGATCACCTCGAAGTCCGACTCCGCCATCGGACAGATCCTCAACTACGGCCTCGCGCGCATCCAGGCGGCGCGCCGCCGTGATGACATCGAGAAGGCCATGGAAGAGAGCATCATGGAGGTGGTGCCGCGGCTGGAGAAGCGCACCCACTACCTTGCGACCTTCGCGAATCTTGCGACGCTGCTCGGGCTGCTCGGCACCGTCATCGGTCTGATCAACGCCTTCGCCGCGGTCGCGACCGTCAATCCCGCCGAGAAGGCCAACCTACTCTCGGCCAGCATCTCGGTGGCAATGAACTGCACGGCGTTCGGACTGATGACCGCCGTGCCGCTGTTGTTCATCCACGCCTTCCTGCAGACCAAGACGACGGAGCTCATCGATAGCCTCGAGATGGCGTCGGTGAAGTTCTTGAACGCGGTCACCGAGCGCCGCCCGGAAGCGCCGGCCGCGGCCTGAGAGAGCGCGAACCGGGTAGCGAAGGTCGAGAGACGCAATGCGCCATTCGTACGAGTCCAAGAAGCTCGCGCGCCGCAAGCGCAAGCCGGCCGAGCTGCTGCTCGTGCCGATGATCGATATCTTCACCGTGCTGGTGACCTTCCTGCTCATGACGGCGGTGTTCTCGCGCACGGTGGTGCTGCAGCTCAACTTGCCGGCGCAGCAGGCGGAGTTCAAAGAGCCCCCGCCGGGGCTGCAGCTCGAGGTGCTGGTGCGCAAGGATCTGATCCAGGTGGCCGATCGCAACAGCGGGCCGCTCGCGACGATGCCGAACATCGCGAGCGGCTACGACTACGACACGCTCACGACTTATCTGAAACGCGTGAAGGCCAAGTTTCCGGAGAAGACGGACGCAACGCTGCTGCTCGAGTCTGACATTCCCTACGACACCTTGGTGCAGGTGATGGACCACGTCCGGGTCTTCGAGGTGGCGGAGGGGCTCGGCACGCGCCAGGCCGAGCTGTTCCCGGACATCTCGATCGGAGATGCGCCCACATGATGTCGAATCGCGCCCGCCGCATGGCCGAGCACCACCTGCGCCACCGGGCCAACGCCGAGCTCAACCTCATCCCGCTGATCGACATCCTCTCGGTGATGGTGTCCTTCCTGCTCGTGTATTCGACCGAGGTCGAGGTCATCCAGAACAGCAAGGGCATCGAGATCCCGCAGTCGATCGCCGAAGCCATGCCCCATCACTCGGTCGTGGTGATGATCACCAAGAGCGATGTGTTCGTGCAGGGTGAGCGCATCACGAGCGTGGAGGCCGTGCGCACTCAGGCCACGCAGATCGTGGGTCCATTGCACGACGCTCTCAAGCGGCCGTTGCTGGTCGGCAAGGACATCAGTGAGCGTGACCTCGCGCAGCGCGAGATCACCATCATGGCCGACAAGTCGCTGCCCTACGACGTGCTCAAGAAGGTGATGGCCACCTGTACGGACGCGGACTACGGCCGCATCTCGCTCGCCGTGATCCAGAAGGAAAAGCCGGTGGCAGCCGGCCGGTACCACGCGGCATAGGCTCGCTCATGTCCGCCCTAGGCCCTTACTACCGCAGCTACGAGCTTCCTTGGGAAGCCGATCCCGAGGAGCGCGAACGCTTCCGCAAGATCCTGCGGGTCGCCCTGATCGTTCTTGCGATCTTCACCATCCTGTTTCCGCTCCTGCCCGTGCCGCAGCGGCAGACCCAGGAGGAGGCCGTTCCACCGCGACTCGCGCGCATCATGATCGAGCAGCAGCCGAAGCCTCCACCCCCGCCGCCGGTCATACCGAAGGTGGAGGAGAAGCCGAAGCCGGTGCCGAAGCCGATCCCGGTGCCCCAGGATCGCACCGAGCAGGCCCGCAAGAAGGCACAGAAGTCCGGCCTGTTGCAGTTCCAGGACGAGCTCGCCGATCTGCGCGAGCAGATGAACGTCGATGTCGGGCAGACCAAGAACCTCACAGGTGTCGTAGGCGCCGACTCGCATGCCGAGCGCTCGCTCATAACCTCCAAGGTGGGCGTGGGCAGCGGCGGCATCACCTCCGCCAACACGAGTCGCGGTTTCGGCGCCGGCGCCGGGTCGCTCACCGGACACGATACGACCACGGTGAGCTCGACGATCGCTCATTCCGGGCTCAATGATCGCGCGCCGATCCGCACCGGAAACAGCAACAGGGCCGCCCGCAGCCGCGAGGAGATCGAGCTGGTCTTCGATCGCAACAAAGGTGCCATCTACGCGCTCTACAGTCGTGCGCTGCGCGAGCATCCCGAGCTGCAGGGCAAGATGGTGCTCGAGTTCACCATCTCGCCCGCGGGCGATGTGACGATGTGCCGCGTGGTCTCGAGCGACCTCAACGACAAGGAGCTCGAGGACAAGATCATCGCACGCGTGCGACTGTTCCATTTCGAGGCCAAGGACGTGGAGTCCATCACCACCACCAAGCCGATCGACTTCTTCCCGGCTTGAGCCCGCTAGCATGAACCTGCAATCGGAGATCGAGTTTTTCACCGAGTTGCGCCTCATCGACAAGGCGCGGCTGCTCAATCTCTTTCTGCACGAGCTGGCCGACGAGGCGCGCGGCACCTACGGCCCCGGTGCGGAAGTGCACGACACCGTGCACCTACGCTTCGTCAATGAGCTCGTGCATCGCCTGACGCGCGTCATCGAGCAGCTCATGGCCGAGGACGCCGCGCGGCCCGCCGATGACGTGCTGCTGCGCATGCTGCTTTCGCACCGGGCCGATAAGGTCGCCGAGCGGCTGGTCTTCAACGCCTATCGGCGCGCCATCCAGGGCTTCGAGAGCTTCGATACCACGGTTCTGATGAGCTCCTGAGGCGCCGGCCTGCGCCGGCCGTTGCACGGCCCCTGCAAAGCCGGCACAGTGGGCCCGACGGGTCTTTCCCCTGTGCGCGATGATCGAGCAGCCGCTCACTCAGATTCTCATCATGCTGGCGGCGTCCGTGTTCGTCGTGACACTGGCGCGCCGGCTCCGCCTGCCCGCGATCCTCGGCTATCTCGTCGTGGGCATAGCCTTCGGCCCGCACGCGCTCCGGCTCATCTCTGCCAACGCCATCACCGAGGACGTACCGACCATCGGGGTCGTCTTTTTGCTCTTCACCCTCGGGCTGGAGTTCTCGTTGCCGCGCATGATGGCGATGCGACGCGAGGTGTTCGGGCTCGGCGCGCTGCAGTTCTTCGGCACCTTGAGTACGGTCGCGCTGATCGCGTTCTGGCTCGGCGCCTCGTGGCCGCAGGCGGCACTGATCGGCGGTGCCGTCGCGATGAGCTCCACGCCCATCATTCTGCATCTACTCACGGAGCGCGAGGAGCTCAACCGCACGCACGGCCGGCTCGCCTTCGCGATCCTGCTGTTCCAGGACCTCGCGTTCGTGCCGCTGCTCGCCCTCGCCTCCGGCATCGCCAGCAATCATGCAGCTTTCCCGCTGCGTACCGCGCTCTTCAACATCGGCCTCGGGGCGCTCGCGGTGGTGGTCGTGCTCGCGGCGGGACGCTGGCTGCTGCGTCCGCTGTTCCGGGAGATCGCCCACAGCAGGCTGCGCGAGCTCTTCACGATGGCGGCGCTGTTCGTCGCACTGGCCTCGGCCTGGATCTCGTACATGGCGGGCCTGTCGCTCGCGCTCGGCGCAATGCTCGCCGGCATGATGCTGGCGGAGACCGAGTATCGGCATCAGATCGAGGCGGTGATCCGCCCGTTTCGCGACATTCTCTTGGGCCTGTTCTTCATCTCGGTCGGCATGCTGCTCGATGTGCACCTGCTGTATCGCGCGTTCGGGCTCGAGTCACTGCTGCTGCTCGGACTCGTGGTGGTGAAGGCGAGCGTCGCGGCCTGCGCCGCGCGCGGCTTCACGGACTCCACCTTCAAAGCACTGCGTACGGGGCTGGTGGTCGCGATCGGCGGGGAGTTCGGCATCGCGCTGCTCACGATCGTCCTGCAGAGCGGCACGGTGCCGGGTGCGCTCGCGCAGCCGCTCTTGGTCGCGGTGGTGCTCTCGATGGTGCTCAGTCCCTTGCTCTTGAGCAATAACCGCGGCATCGCACGTTTTCTGCTGCGCGAGCGTGGGCCGCAGCGCACTCCAGTGCAGTCCGAGCAGGCGGCCGTGGGCGGCATCGCGCGCCGCGAGCATGTCATCCTGTGCGGCTACGGCCGTGTCGGTCAGAACGTGGCGCGCGTGCTCGAGTCGCACGGCTTTGAATACATTGCCCTCGATCTGGATCCAGCGCGCATCCGAGCTGCGCGGCAAGCGGGAGAGCCCGTGCTCTATGGCGACTCCGCGGACGAGGAAATGCTCATGATGGCGGGCATCGAGCGGGCGAGCGCCGTCGTCATCAGCTTCTCCAATCCGCTCGTGGCGCTCGGCATCGTGCGCAGCGTGCGCCGGCAGCGCGCCGAGGTTCCGCTCCTGGTTCGGACCGCCGATGATGCGCGCCTGAAGGAGCTCAAAGAGGTCGGCGCCACGGAGGTGGTCCCCGAGACCTTCGAGGCGAGCCTCATGCTGGTGTCTCAGGTGCTGATGCTGCTCGGCGTGCCGGTGAGTCGCGTGGTGCACACCGTGGGCGCCATCCGCAACGACCGCTACGGGGTGCTGCGCAGCATCCACCGCCGCGAGGACTCGCGGCCCGTCGACGAGACGCGCGCCTATCGTGAGGAGCTCAAATCGATCGTGATTCCGCCCGGTGCCTGGGCGGTCGGCCGGACCGTCAATGACGTGCGTGCGCGGGGCGCGGAGGTCGCCTTCACCGGCATCCGCCGCCACGGCATCCTCGGCCGCGAGCCGGCGGGTGACACGCAGCTGCGCGAGGGTGACATCATTGTGATCTACGGCGAGCCGGAGGCCCTCGAGCACGCCGAAGGCGTGATGCTGGCGGGCTAGAGCGGAAGCAGCGTGAAGCGAACCGAGATTCATTTTCCGCCGAAGCACGAGGCCCTGCGCGAGGACGTGCACGTGCTCGGCGAGCTCATCGGGGAGATGCTGCGCGAGCAGGGCGGGGCAGGACTGCTCGCGACGGTCGAGCAGGATCGCGTGCTCGCGATTCGCCGTCGCGAGGGCGAGGCCGCGGCCGCGACGGAGCTCGCGGTGCGCGTGCGCGGGCGCCCGCCGGGAGAGGCGCGCGAGCTGGTGCGCGCCTTCTCGACCTGGTTTCAGGCGGTGAATCTCGCCGAGAAGGTGCATCGCATCCGCCGTCGCCGCGACTACTTCATCAAGGCGAGCACGCGGCCACAGCCGGGGGGCGTGGAGGATGCGCTCGCCAATCTCAAGGCGCGCGGGCTGTCGCTCGCGCAGGTGCGCGAGCTGCTCGCGTCGCTGCGGATCGAGCCGGTGTTTGCCGCGCATCCGACCGAGTCGACCCGACGCACGATCCAGCGCAGTCAGCAGCGCGTGGCGCAGCTGCTCCTCAACCGGCTTGATCCCACGCTTACCCCTGCCGAGTCCCGCAGCCTCTGGGAGCGCATTCGTGCCGAGATCACCGCCGGCTGGCAGACGGAGGATCACCCGCGCGAGCGGCTGACGGTCGCCGACGAGCGCGAGCACGTGCTGTTCTATCTGCGCGAGGTGCTCTATCGCGTCGTGCCGGCCTTCTATGATGAGATTGCCGAAGCCCTGGCGAAGCTCTACGGCGGGCAGGCCGAGATGCTCGAGCTGCCGTCGATCCTGCATTTCGGCTCCTGGGTCGGTGGCGACATGGACGGCAACCCGGACGTGCACGGCAAGAGCATTCGCGAGACCCTCGCCCGGCACCAGCAGGTGATCCTCAGCGCTTATTTCGAAGAGTGCCAGTCGCTCGCGCTGCGACTGTCACAGTCGGCGAGCCGCATCAGCGTGTCGACGGCGCTCGCGAAGCGTATCGAGGAGTATCTGACGCTGCTGCCGGCCTCGCGCGCGATCACTCCGGCACGGCACGATCGCATGCCCTATCGGGTATTTCTGGGGCAAATCGCCACGCGGCTGCGCAATACCTTCGAGGGCCGTGGCAACGCCTACGAGAACGCCGCACAGCTGCGCGCGGATGTACAGCTCATCGCCGATAGTCTGCGTGCCCACAAGGGCTGGCACGCGGGACATTACTCGGTGCAGCGGCTGCTGCGGCGCATAGATACTTTCGGATTTCATCTTGCAACGCTCGACATCCGCCAGCATACCGACGTGCATCATGAGCACCTGATGCGCGGACTCGATGATCCACAGTGGTGCCGGCGCTCGAGCGCCGAGCGTCATCGGCTGCTCGTCGGCGCGCTCGAGCGCGATCAGGGACCGCGCACCGAGCTCGATCCGCTCGGCAGGCGCACGCTGGGCGTGTTCGAGGCGATCCTGCAGGGTCGGCATCGCTACGGGGCGGATGCCGTCGGCTACTACATCGTGAGCGGCGCCACCGATACGGACGACGTGCTCGCGGTACTGCTGCTCGCCCGCTGGGCGGAGCTCTATGACAAGTACACCGGGCAGGTCGCGCTCGATATCGCCCCCCTGTTCGAGTCCATCGAGACGCTCGAGCGCAGCGGGGAGATCGTGCGGCGGCTGGTGGAGGACCCACTCTACCGCGCTCACCTGCAAAGCCGCGCACGCGGCCAGTGCGTGGCGATCGATTATGCGCAGAGCGACAAGGAGGCGGGGCTGTGCGCGGCCCGCTTCGCGGCGCACAGCGCTCAGCGCGCGCTCGGCGCCGCGCTCGGCGAAATCTCGCAGCGCTACATTATCTTTCATGTGCGCGGTGGCAGCGTCGCCCTGGGCGGGGGACGCATCGATGCGCCGGTGCGCTGCGCGCCGCCGGAGGTTGCGCGTGGCGTGCTGCGCATCAAGGAGCAGGGTGAGGTAGTCACCCAAGGCTATGGTCTGCGGCCGATCGCCATGCGCACGCTCGAGCGCGCTTTCAACGCGCTCGCGCTGTGCACCTCGGCCGCCGGGCGCGGGGAGGCGGCGCCGGAATCGGCCGCACATCTGGCCTGCGCCGCGACGCTGGCCGATGCGAGCCGCAGCGCTTTTCGCGCCCTCGTCTACGACGAGGCGGCGTTCTACGAGTACTTTCGTCTCGTCACGCCGATCGATGTCATCGAGAGAATGCAGATCGGCTCGCGGCCGGCCTATCGCTCTGAAGACCAGCAGCTCGAGACGCTGCGCCCGGTTCCGTGGGTGTTCGCATGGACGCAGTCACGGCACCTGCTGCCCGGTTGGTACGGGGCCGGCAGCGGCCTGGCCGCGGCGGCCGAGCGCCACGGTCTCGCCACGCTGCAGGATGCCTATGGGCAGTGGTTCTTCTTTCGCAATCTGATCGATGCGCTCGAAGCGATGCTCGCGCGCACGGACCTCGAGATCGCGGCCGGGTACAACGTGCTCGCGCCGAGCGCGCTGCACGGCTACTTCGCGCAGATCCGCGCGGAGCACGAGCGCGCCCGCGAAGGCGTGCTCGCGCTCAAGCGCTGCGACAACCTGCTCGACGGGGATGCCACGCTGCAACGCGCGATTCAGCTGCGCAATCCGTACGTCGATCCGATGAATCTCATGCAAATCGATCTGCTCGAGCGCTGGCGTGCCACGGGGCGCAACGACCGTGATCTCTTCAATGCCCTGCTGGCGAGCATCAGTGGCATCGCACAGGGCCTGCAGAGCAGCGGCTGACGAGGTGTCCGCGATGATCAGCATTCGTCCTGCGGTACCCGAGGAGGTGCCGCTGATTCTGTCCTTCATTCGCGAGCTCGCCCGCTACGAGCGCCTCGAGCATGCGCTCGCCGCCACCGAGGCAGACCTCACCCGCACGCTCTTCGGAGCACGGCCCTACGCTCATGTGCTGTTCGCGTGCCTGGAGGGCGCGCCCGTCGGGTTCGCAGTGTATTTCTACAATTACTCGACCTTCATGGGCCGGCCGGGACTTTATCTGGAGGATCTGTTCGTGCGGCCCGCCGCGCGCGGTCTGGGTGTCGGACGGCGGCTGCTCGAGCACTTGGCGCGGCTCGCGATCGAGCAGAACTGCGCGCGCTTCGAGTGGGCGGTGCTCGACTGGAACGAGCCGGCGATCGGCTTCTACAAGCGCCTCGGCGCCGTGGCGAACGACGAGTGGACCGGCTATCGTCTCACGGGCGACGCGCTCGCGCGCCTGGCGGGCCGTTGATGCGGATGCCAGGCGCGCGGCCGCATGAGCCCGTGCGTGCGGCTAGAGGCCGGCGTGGGCCCCAGGTTGCACGCTGAAGGCGCCGAGCGGCGCGCTGGGCGGTGTCGCCGGTAGCGCCACGGCCGGCATCGTCGCATCACCCGTCTCGGTGGGCGTCGGCATGTGACCCTCGAGCATCTGCAACAGTGCGGTGCGCGCCCGCGCCACGCGACTCTTGATCGTGCCCACCGCGCAGCCGCAGATCGTCGCGGCCTCTTCGTAAGAGAAGCCGCTCGCGCTCACCAGGATGAGGGCGGCACGCTGCCCGGGTGAGAGCGATGCCAGCGCGCGGTTGAGGTCGCGCAGCTCGAGCTCGCCATCGTGATCCGGCGGCACGCTCGGCTCTGGCAGCAGATCGCTCGGTATGTCGTGCGCCTCGAACTTGCGCCGGCGCAACTGCGAGTAGTGCTCATTGCGCACGATCGTGAACAGCCAGGCTTTGAGATTCGTGCCTGGCTTGAAGCGCCGCAAGTTGTCGAAGGCGCGCAGCAGCGCCTCTTGTACGAGGTCATCGGCGCGCACGCCATCGCGGCAGAGTGAGCGTGCAAAGGTGTGCAGCTGCGGCACCAGAGACACCATCTCCTCGGTGACCTTGTGATCGCTCTCGGCTGAATACATTACGTCCATAGAGGCCCTCCCTAAGGGCCACCCAAGTTGATTGCTACAGCCAAGCTACACGGTCTCGTCGTTGACAAAAGTCGGCGCTAGTGAGCGATACAGAGACGAGCGCGCCGATGCTGCTGTCGGACACGTCCTACCTGCATCCTGTGTCCACGGCGGTGCCTGGGCCCAGTTCTTGCTCCACGCATGCCGGACGACGAGGAAGTTCACGGCGATGGAAGAGATCAAAGCGACGCACGTGTATCGGGTCTGTGCCGGCACTGGCGATACCTGGAACGTGTTTGCCGATTCGTGCCGGGACTCCGTCGCATCCTTCCACGACAAGAGCGAAGCCGTCCGCCATGCGCTGCGGCTCGCTCGCGGCCACAGCCTCCGAGAAGCAGTGACGTATCCGCCGGCCCGGCGCGCGAGCGCTGCCCGCACGCCGGCGCGCTGAATCACACGGTCGGCATCAAGGCTCCTGAGCGCGCCTCGCGGCGCTCCACCCTCGCCAGATACTTGATGAGGCTCCAACGCGGCGCGCCCGGTCAGTGCGTTCCTACGTTGGCTTCGGAGGCGCCTCACCGGCTGCGAGGTTGCGCTCTGACGGCGCCGCAGCGCTCTGTGGTGTCAACATCGCGCCCTGCAAAGAGCCGCCTGAGCGGGGAGTTGAACATGCAAATTCTCACCATCCGATCATCGATCATCGTGCTGAGCGCTGGCCTGCTCGCAGCAGGCTGCGCATCGGGACCGTCCCGGGAGACGGCGGTGGACCTCACGCGCGCTCAGACGCTGACGAATCAAGCTGAGCAGAACGGCGCGGCGCAATATGCTGGCGCGGAGTTGCAGAAGGCTCGCGATGAGCTGGCGAGCGCCGAGCAGCTGAGCCATTCGGGCAATCAGCTGCGTGCCGAGCGCCTCGCGACCGAAGCCGGGGTCGATGCACAGCTCGCATCCGCCCAGAGCTCCGCGGCGAAGGAGCAGCACGCCGCGCAGGAGCTGAACAGCAGCCTGGATACCTTGCGCGGAGCCGCCCAGACATCGCCCGCGCCGCCGCTTCCGACCGCGGCCCCGGCACCCGTGTCGCCGCCGCCTCCGCCGGAGCCCGCGCCGAGCAATCCGCCCCCCAGCCAACCGCAGTGACAGTGAAGAGCGAGCAGCCATGAACAAGACTTATCGATCCATATCCGTGGGAGCTTTTTCAGCGCTGCTGTTGGCTGCGTGCGCAACGACGCCGCAGCGCAATGAGCAGCTCGAACAGGCGCGCGCCGCCGTGCAGAGTCTGGAACAAGATCCTTACGCGCAGCGTGCTGCGAGCGAGCAGCTGAATGAGGCGCGCACCGCGCTGCAAAGCGCGGACGACGCCTTCAAACGACACGCCTCCGCGGAGGACGTGGACTACTACGCCTACCTCGCCCAGCGGCACGCCGAGACCGGCAAGGCGCAGACTGATGAAGCGCGGGCGCATGAGCAGGTGACCGCGGCCGGGGCGGAGCGCGATCGCATCCTGCTGCAGGCAAAGACGGCACAGGTCGCCCAGGCGCAGGCTGTGGCGCAGAACCAGGCGGCGCAGGCGGCAGCGGCTCGCGAGGAGCTGCAGCGCGAGCAGCAGAAGGAACAGCAGGCGCTCAGCGATCTCAAGGCGCACGAGACGCAGCGCGGACTGGAGCTGACGCTCGGCAGCGATGTGCTGTTCGATACCGGCTCGGCGATGCTAAAGCCCGGAGCGGGTTTGCAGCTGGACCGTCTGGCTGGATTCATGCGCCAGAATCCGGGAACCAAGATCATCATCGAGGGATACACCGACAGCACCGGGACCGCGGCATTCAATCAGTCCTTGTCGGAGCGGCGTGCGCAAGCCGTCCAGGACGCGCTCGTGGCGCAAGGCATTGATCGCAGCCGCATCCAGGCCGTCGGCCGTGGCGAGGACTATCCGGTCGCCAGCAACGCGACGCAGGCCGGCCGCCAGCAGAACCGTCGCGTCGACATCATCTTGTCGAACATGTCGGGGCAGTTTGCCGAGCGCGCGACGCAGGGACCCGTGCTGCGTTAGCCGCCGCGTCTGGGCTCAGGCGAGCCGGAGGAAGGGCGCGCGTCCGATGCCACTCTTGCGGTCGCGCCGGTCGGTAAGCGGCTCGGCCGCGGCCGTAGCCGCGTCGCGGCGGGGGAGTTCTTTGGAGCTGGCTCGGGCCCGCGCTACTTCTGGACTGGCCGCTACGCTCTGGGCGGCTCCAACTCGACGGGCGGCTACAGCCTGGGGCAGCTCAATCCCAGCGGCGGCTACGGCAACTTTCAAACCGCGGGCGGTTACGGGGCGACTACGCTTTACGGTAAAGAGGAGCCGCCGGGCATGCCCTTCGGCCACAGCCCGTCGCGCATTCGACCGCGCTTTCCGAAGGGCTATCAGCGCTCGGACGAGAAGCTGCGCGAGGACATCTGCGAGCGTCTCATGCAGGAGCCGCGCATCGATGCGAGTGACGTCTCGATCGACGTGCAGGGCGGTGCGGTGAGTCTTACCGGCACGGTGCGCGAGCGCTAGATGAAGCACGCCATCGAGGATGTGGTGGATGCAGCCCCGGGCGTGCAGGACATCGACAACCGCATCCGCGTGAAGCGCGAACCCTGATATCCTTTAGCGGAGTCGTTTCAGGGCGCCTGTTCAGGCGCGCCTGAAATCCACTGCGGGCAGCTGCATCGAGCGGCGATACTTCGTTACTGTGCGGCGCGCGACCTTCACGCCGCGATCGGCGAGCAGCTCCGTCAGCTGCACATCGGAGAGTGGGTTGTTGCGATCCTCCGCGGCGATGAACTCGCGCAGGAGTGCGCGGATCGCCGTGGCCGAGCAAGACCCGCCGCTCGTCGTCGCGAGCTGGCGCGAGAAGAAGCGCTTGAAAGCGACGACGCCGCGCGGCGTCGCCATGTACTTGTGGCTCGTGGCGCGCGACACGGTCGACTCGTGCAGGCCCAGCTCGTCTGCGATCTCCCGCAGCGTCAATGGGCGCATGGCGAGATCGCCGTACTCGAAGAAGTTTCGCTGACGCGCGACCACCGCCTCGGCCACGCGCTGGATGGTGAGGAAGCGCTGCTCCAGATTGCGTACCAGCCAGCGTGCCTCCTGCAGATGCTGCGCGAGCAGCGCTGTCTCACCCTCTCGCACCTGACGAAATTGCTCGGCGTACTGCTGGTTCACGCGGATGCGCGGGTAGATCGCTGCATTGATCGAGACGACCCAGCGGCGCTTGTCCTTGCGGACGATGACATCCGGGACGATCGCCCGCGGCTCGAAGGAGCCGACCTTCGATCCCGGACGCGGGTCGAGACTGCGGATCAGATCGAGCGCAATGCGCAGCTCCGCTTCGGTGCAGCCAAGTGCTTCCTGCAGCCGCTCGAGATCGCGCCCGGCAACCAGCCCGAGCTTGTCCTGGGCGATGCGGGCCGCCAGCGAGCGGCCGGCTGCTTCGCGCGGTAGCGCGTTGATCTGCAGCAGCAGACATTCCCCGATGTCGCGCGCGGCAATTCCGCTCGGCTCGAGCGTCTGCACGATGCGCAGAGCCGTCTCCAGCTCCCCCGGCGCCACGTCGGGCACCATCGGGGCGAGCTCGGCGAGCGGCTGCCGCAGGAAGCCATCGTCATCGAGCGCATCGACGATCAGGTGCGCGAGGCCGTAATCACGCTCGGTCAAGCCGAGCAGCAACAGCTGCTCGCGCAGGGAGTCGCGCAGGGTCGACGGCGAGGCCGTCCACTCGGTCCAGTCCGGCACGTCATCACGGGAGCTGGAACCGGTGCTGCCAAAGTCCAAGTCATCGCCCGTCGTGCCGTCCCCGGAGTCCTCCTCGTTGCGCGAGTCCTGGGCGTCCGGGACCTCTTCCAGGAAAGGATTTTGCGCAATAGCCTGGTTCAGTTCTTGCACACATTCCAACGCCGATAGCTGCAGCAGCTTGACGGATTGCTGCAGGCGGGGCGTGAGTGTGAGTTGCTGCTTCAGGCGCAGCCCCAGGACGGCGTTGGTCATGCGCAAGGATTCCTTCTTGGCGGTAGACTTGGCTTACGTAAAGCAACACCCATGCCAATTGCGGCTGCCGGTCCGCAAATAAACGACATGGGATCAATTCCCGACGACGATCGCGGTTCCCGCCCGCGGCGAGCGCGGCCGCGTAGAGCCGCACGCATGCGCTCCAAGCCAGCCTCGCGCCGAGCTTTGCGCGCGCTCGATGCGGCCGGCGTGGGCACTTTTGAGTGGCAGGTGCGCACCGACCGGCTGGTCGGCTCAGGACTCTTCTGCCTGCTGTGCAGCGGCGGCACGCTGGTCTTTCCCTGCAGCCTCGCGACACTCCTGCGGCACGTCCAGCGCGAGGACCGCCGGGCCCTGGCGCAGGAAATGCGCGCCGTGGTGAGCAGGGGGCGGCAAATACAAGCCGAATTCCGTGCGACGGCGGCCCCTTCAGCGCCGCGCCGCGGCGAGCCTGCGAGTGAGCATGCCGCGGAGCGCTGGCTGCGCATGCGGGCTGGCCCGCACCGCAATTCACGCGGCGACGTCGTGAGCGTGATCGGAGTGTGCGAGGAGATCGGCGCGCGCAGGCATTTGGAGAGCGAGCGTGCCGCGCTGGTGACGCGCGAACGCGAGCTGCGTGCGGCGGCGGAGGAGGCGAACCGTCATCGGGACGAGTTCCTGCAGGTGTTCTCCCACGAGCTGCGCTCGCCGCTGAACGCGATTCTGGGCTGGAACCGCATACTCGCCGTCAAGCGCGTCGGCGACGCGGAGATCGCCGCGATGAGCGAGCGCATCGAGCGCAGCGCGAAGGCGCAGCTGCGCCTCGTGAACGATCTGCTGGACATCGGCCGCATCAGCTCCGGCAAGCTCAGAATCGAGCGGCGCGTGCTCACGCTGGCGGGCGTGGTGGCTGCGGCTCTCGAGGCCGCACGACCCGTTGCCGCGGCGAAGCGCATCGAGCTCATCAGCAGCCTCGATCCCGCGGGCTCGGTGTACGGCGACCCGGACCGGCTGCAGCAGGTGGTGAGCAATCTGCTGTCCAATGCGATCAAGTTCACGCACGCGGGCGGACGGGTCGAGGTGACCGTGGCACGCCGCGGTGACTCGATGGAAATCCTGGTCACCGATACGGGTCAGGGAATCGCGCCGGATCTGCTGCCGCACGTGTTCGAGCGCTTTCGCCAGGAGGAGCGCACCTCGCGGCACACCGCGGGTCTCGGACTCGGCCTGACGCTGGTGCGCGAGCTCGTGAGCCTGCATCGAGGCTGCGTGCAGGCGCGCAGTGCCGGTCCCGGGCAAGGCTCGACATTCGTCGTGACACTACCGGAGGCGCAGGTGCGCGAGCACGCCGCGACCGCCCACGACCCCAACAACGCAAGCGCAGTGGAGCAGGCGCGCCGGGCGCTCGCGGGGCTGTCCATTCTCGTCGTCGACGACGAAGCGGACGCGCGCGCGGTGGTCGCGGAGACGCTGCAACTCGAAGGAGCGCGCGTTACGGTGAGCGACTCTGCGGCAGCGGCCCTCGAGCAATGGCACTGCGCCGGCGCTCACTACGACATCGTCGTGACCGACATCGGCATGCCCGTCGAGGACGGCTACTCTCTGGTCCGCAAGCTCCGCAGCAGCAGCTCGGGCAAGCAGCTGGTCGCGATCGCGCTCACCGGCTACGCCACTCAGGCCGATCGGGAGGCGGCGCTGCAGGCCGGGTTCGACGTGCATGTCGCAAAGCCGGTCGACTTCGACGATTTGGTACCGCTGATCGCTCGCATGGCGCGCACCGCCGGGCCGCGGAGGCCGGAGCATTGAGCAGCTTTCAGATCCCCGACTGCCAGGTGCTCGGCATGCCGGCCGCTCCGATCGCTCCTTCGATCGTGAGGCAGGCATCGCGGGCTTCGGGCTGCGCGCGCAGGCTGCGCGCAATCGAATTCAGGAAGTTGCACATCAGGGCGATGTTCGGATGGCGGGCGTGAAGCTCGTACTCGACCCGATCGATGAGCTCCACCACGTCGTCCTGGTCGCAGCTGGGGAAGGTCATCTGGAGAACCGCCTGCTGCACTGCGACCAAGGCCTGGTGTATTGCGGCGAGTTGCTCCCCATCCATGGCCTGATTTGAACTCCAATCGAGGGCCTGGCGCAACTGCCTTTTTGAACTAATGCAGCAACTATCGAGACCACAAATGGAGCAGGCAAAAAAAAGCGGGCTGGTCGCACCACAGCCCGCCAAACGGGGGGTCTTCGGTTGAACACTGCCGTCGCGGCCCGGCCGCGACGAGAAAATCGGGGAACGCACGACGCAACTGGCGTTCCCGGCCTCAAAATGCAAGTCACGTGCCACTTTTGCCGCAGTGCAGGCACGGTTGATGCTTAAGCTGCTGCAGCGCAACTGCTGCTCGGGCCACGCTATGCAAACACAACACACGATCGTCACCCTCAATCGCCTTACCCGCCTCTGTCGCGACGGCGAGGACTTCTGTCGTTTGTGCGCCCGTCGGCTCGAGCACCCGGACCTTCGGGCACTGTTGCGTCAGCGAAGCGAAGAGTGGGGTCGTCTGGGGGATGAGCTGCAAGCGCTTGTTTTGCTGCTCGGAGGTGAGCCTGCCACGACGGGCACCCTTGGTGCGCGCGCGCTACGCGCGTGGACGCTCCTGCGCACCATGGCTTTCGGAGCGAGCGACATGCTGCTCCTGGAGGAGTGGCACGGAATGCAGGAGCAGGCGCTCCGGCGTTACGAGGAGGCCGCGGGGGGCTACCTCCCGGAGCGCATTCGCCGCACGATCAGCTTGCAGGCCGATCGCGTCGCCGACCGCTACGAGCAGATCGGCGTGCTCCGTGGGCGCTACACGATTCGTTCGCAAAATGCCTGAAGCTCTGCAGGTTTTACAACGCGGCGAAAAATGTGCTCGAGGTCGATCGTCCGCGCCGCAGGCGCCCGGGTGATCTTCGCGCTCGGGAATTCGGCACTCGCTGTGGTCTCGCGCCGACCACCAGGCTGACCGGGAGTGATTTCGGACACGGCGCGGCCGCGCTGGGCTGCACGGCCCGGGCACGCCGCCTGCTTTGTCTCAGGTGCGGGCCTGTGATGCCGCGGCGTGCGCCACGGCCAAGGGCCTTCACCTCGCAGGCTCATGAGACGCTCGCAGATCATCAAGCCACGCAACGCGTGGCTGAAGCGTATGTCGTTGCAGCGCGCGCACGTCGGCTGGCCGCTGAGCGGAGCCGTGGTCTGCCTGGCATTCGGTATCGTGTGCGGGGTCTGGGGCGCGCGCCAGATGCCGCGCCTCAGCGAGCATGTCGGTGTGCTGAAGCCTTTGAGCGAAGCGGCCCTCATCGTGTCGCTGTTCTGCGTCGGCTTGCAACTGCCGGCGCCGCGCGATTGGCGGACGTGGCGCGTCCCTTTGCATCTGGCGAGCCTCACATTGCTTGCAAGTGCGGCGCTCATCGCGGGCGCCGCGTCGGTATTTCTCGGACTGAGCTTCGCGCAGGCACTGTTGCTCGGCGCCATTCTCGCCCCCACGGATCCCGTGCTCGGCGCTCATGCGCGCCTGCCCGTGAGCCCCGATCAGGAGGAAGTGCGCTTCACGCTGCGCGCCGAAGGCGCGCTGAGCTCGGCACTGTCACTCTCCCTCGTGCTCCTCGCACTCGGTCTCATGGGTCATCACGAGCTCGGGCCGCTCGCGCTGCGCTGGCTCACGCTCGATCTGGGGTGGGCAATCGCCGCCGGCCTCGCGCTGGGCTGCGCGGTCGGCGCCGCTGTCTCTTATGCGCGTGTGCGACTGGATGTCGCAAGGCAAGGCGGCATGCTCGAGATGCTGCTGTTCTTGAGTGCAATTGCGCTGGCGTATGGCGGTGCGTTCGTCATTCACGGCAGCGGATTCCTGGCCGTGTTGAGCGCGGGCAGCATGCTGGCAAGGGGCGGCAGGCTGTGGCCGGCCGGCGTGCCGATGCGCTCGCTGCCGCGCAGTCTCGCGAGCATCGCCGGGCAGATCGAGCGCGGCACCGAGCTCGTGATCGTCGCGCTCGTGGGTGCCCTGCTCGCGACCTCGCAGATGCGCGTGGCGCTGTTCCTGTTTGCGCTGCTCGTGTTGATCGGCGTGCGGCCGATCGGGGTGCGCATCGGCGTCTCGGGCCTCGCCACGAGCGGTTTCATGCGACGCATGGTGGGCTGGTTCGGGGTGCGCGGCATTGCCTCCGTGTACTACCTCGCCTACGCGGTCGAGCAGGGACTGGGCGCTGCCTTTGCAAGCCAGCTCACCGCGATCACGCTGGCGGTGCTCGCCACTTCGATCGCGCTGCACGCGCTCACGGCGTTGCCTCTGCAGCGGCCGGTGGATCAGAAAGGCTAGCTCGTGCGTTACCGTCAACGCAGGGCGACCCCGGACGGGTCATGATAACCTGTCAGGTCCACTGGTTGACGAGGCATACATGGCACACGCGCTGATTGTGGACGACGATGCTGATGTCGTGGAGTGGCTGCAGGAAGTGGCGCGCATGGAAGGCTTCACGGTCGCGCGCGCTCACTCGCTGCGCGAGGCGCGCATCGAGCTGGGCAGGCAACATCCGGACGTACTGCTGACGGATCTGCGGCTCCCCGACGGTGAGGGCATCGAGCTCGTGCGTGAGTTGGAGAAGCCCGACGCCACCGAAGTGATCGTCGTCACCGGCCACGCTACGGTTGACAGTGCCGTGGCGGCCCTGCGCGCGGGCGCCAGCGACTACCTGGTGAAGCCCGCCGACCTGGAGCGTGTGCAGGCGGTGCTGCGCCATGCGAAAAAGACCTCGGCGCTGCAGCACGAGATCGGCGAGCTGCGCGAGGAGCTGCGCAAGCTCGGACGTTTCGGGCGCATTCTCGGCAGCTCTCAGCGCATGCAGGTCCTCTACGACCAGCTGAGCCGCGTCGCCCCCACCTCGGCCACGGTGCTTTTGATCGGCGAGAGCGGCACCGGCAAGGAGCTCGCGGCACAGACGCTGCACGAGCTCAGTCGCAGGCGCGATGCGCCCTTCATGCCGCTCAACTGCGGCGCCGTCGCGCCCCAACTCATCGAGAGCGAGCTCTTCGGGCACGAGCGCGGCAGCTTCACGGGTGCCGATCGCCAGCATAAGGGTTTCTTCGAGCGCGCGAACAGCGGCATCATCTTTCTGGACGAGATCACCGAGATGCCGATGGAGCTGCAGGTAAAGCTGCTGCGCGTGCTCGAGACCGGATCGTTCATGCGCGTCGGCGGTACGCAGCCGATCAGCAGCGACGTGCGTGTGATCGCCGCCACCAATCGCGAACCGGAGAAAGCGGTCGCGGACGGCAAGCTGCGCGAGGATCTGTATCACCGGCTGAATGTGTTTCCGATCCGCTTACCGCCGCTCAGGGAGCGCGGCACCGACATCGAGCAGCTCGCGCAGTTCTTCCTGGACGAGTTGAACCGGATCGAGGGAACCAACAAAAGCTTCTCGCGCGATGCGCTGGTGCGGCTGTATCAGCACAACTGGCCGGGTAACGTGCGCGAGCTCAGGAATTACGTGCAGCGCGCCTACATCATGGCGGACGAGCGCATTGAGTGCGACCTGGGCGTCTCGGACACGGCGCGCAAGACGGACGATCCGACGACGATCACCATTCGGGTCGGCACGCCCCTCGAGGAGGTGGAGCGGCGCGTCACGATGGCAACGCTCGCCTACTGTGGCCACGTGAAGCGCAAGGCGGCCGAGATTCTCGGCGTCAGTCTGAAGACGCTCTACAACCGGCTCGAGGCGTACAACGGTAAGGAGGAAGGTGCGGACGAGCCCTCGAGCAGCAGCGATACGCCCAGTTGAGGCGGCGGTGGTTCGGCCGTCCGCCGTGTGGGAGCAGTCCTACACGCCGTTGCGAGACGGTGAAGCTTCGGTCGCTCTGCAAGCTCCTATCGCCGCTCCCGCACCCCCGGTAGTCTGTCGACCAGCTCTCCCCACCGACGTGGCGGTGAGCCCTGGGAACCTGAGTGCGTCCTGGACGCTTCAGGCAGTGGGGGCTCGGGTGCATGACCCCCCAGCTCGAGCTCTCCTCCCAGCACTGGTTTGACGGAGCAGGCACCGCAAGGCAACCATAAAACGCGTCATGCCAGCCACACGCATAGCCGTCGTCGACGACCACCAGCTCGTGCGCATCGGGCTCAAGCAGATCATCGAGGGCCAGGCAGACTTCGCGTGGGCCGGCGAGGCGCGCACGGGGCGCGAGGCGCTCGCGCTGCTGGGTCGCACGCCCGTCGATGTGCTGTTGCTCGATCTCTCGCTGCCCGACATGTCGGGGCTCGACGTGCTGCGGCAGGTGCGCTCCCATCACGAGTCGGTCGCGACTCTGGTGCTCTCGGCCTATCCCGAGATGCAGTACGGACTCAACGTATTGCGTGCGGGCGCGAGTGGCTTCATCAGCAAGACCGCCGATGACGCCGAGCTCTGCCGCGCGATTCGCGCAGCCGTGCGCGGTGGGCGTTACGTCAGCCCCGAGCTCGCGGAGGTGCTCGTCAGCGGCATTCACGGTGCACCGGGTGAGCCGCGTCACAGCGTGCTCTCCGAGCGCGAATTCCAGATTTTCTGCAAGCTCGCCGAGGGCAAGAGCGTCTCGGAGATCGCGGCGAAGCTGTTTCTCAGCGTGAAGACGGTCAGTACCTATCGCACGCGCATTCTGGAGAAGATGGGCATGAAGACGAACGCGGACATCACCTACTACGCCATCAAGAACAATCTGCTGCAGTAGGTCGATGGAGCTCGAGGAGCCACTGCCTTCGCGCTACGAGCCCTCGTTGCCGGGCGAGCGCCGCATTCTGTTGATAGAGGATTCCGAGGTGCTCACGCGCCGCCTGGTCGAGCTGCTCAACGAGCCCGGCCATCTCGCAGTCGCGGCTCAGGCACAGACCCAGTCGGACGCGTTCTCGCGTCTCAATGAGGCTCTGTACGACGTGCTGGTGGTCGACATCGAGCTCGCCGAGGGCAATGGCGTCGGGGTCATCCGCCAGGCGCGCCGCTTGTACCCACCCGAGTCGCAACCGCTCATCATCGTGCTCACCAACTACGCATCCGACTTCGTGCGGGAACACTGCTTCGCGGCCGGTGCCGACTACTTCCTCGACAAGATGCGTGACATCGGCCGGCTGAAGGCGCTCGTGGCGGCAGGTCGGTCGAAATGGGCTGCCCCCCTTCCGAAGCCCTGAGCCGACGCGCTAGGCGCGCGCTTCCGGAGTCGGCCTGGGAACCTCGACCCGGAGCGTGGTGCCACTTCCCGGCGCCGATACCAGAGTCAGCTCGCCGCCGAGCGCTCGCACTCGGTGGCGCGTGCCCGTCAGCCCCTGTGACCACCGAAATCCAGGATCGTTGAGGTCGATTCCCCGTCCGTCATCGGCGATCTCCAATCGATAGCGGCCCGCCTCGCCGGCAAGGCTCAGATGGACGTTGTGCGCCCGGGCGTGCCGGTTGATGTTCGTGAGACCTTCCTGCACCACGCGGAACAAGCCGATCGCGATTTCCTTCGGCACCGCTTCGTCATCGTCGACGCTGATGTGGCAGGCAAGGCCGGATTTGCCGCATACGGACTCCACATGGGCACGCAGCGCGGCTGGCAGTCCGAAGTGATCGAGCAGCGAGGGCCTTAAGTCCTCCACGACACGTCGCTTCACATCCATGGCCTCATCGAGCACGTTCCCGAGCTGCTGCAAATGCTGCTCGAGCGAGGGCTGCGGTGCATCCATGTGTCCCTGTAGCCACGACAGATCCATCTTCGCCGCCGTGAGCAAGCCGCCGAGCTCATCGTGCAGATTGCGCGCCAGCTCGAACTTCTCCTTTTCGGCGAACTCCTGCAAATGCGTCGACAGTGACGACAGCTCGCGCGTACGGCTCTCGATGACAGACTCGAGCTCGCGCGCATCGTGCGTTGCGGCCTCCTCGCGCTGCGCACGTCGCAGGGCCTGCGCCGCTTGCAGCCGCCCGATGACGAGCACTAAAACAAGCGCGAGCAGCGCCAGGATGAGCAGGCTCACCCGCGCGGTCTGTGGTGCGCCCGTGCCTACGAGCACCAGCGCGAGTACCGCGGCCGCCGCCGCGAGCAGGGCCAGCCAGGTGCGGCGCGGCAGCAATCGCCACGCGGCGCGCCACGATCCGGAAGCTGCCGCGCTGTGCGCCGCCGCCATGCGTCGCTGATCGGGCCCGGGCACTGACTCCGAGGCGCTGATGAGCGCACCCGAGCGCATCAGCGCCCCCGACGAAACCAACGGCGCCATAGCGCGGCGAGCAGCAGCCAACGTATGCGCGGGGACGAGAGGGCACGCAGCGCAATGCGGCCCGCGCCGCTTGCCCAGTTGAGCAGGCGTTTTTGCTCCCACTGAGCGATCGTGGCCGCGAGGGTCGCACGTTGCAGTTCCGCCTCGAGCTCGAGCAGCTGCAGGCGCCGTTCGATATATTGCGCGCGCGGCTGCGTCACGGCTCGGGACCGAGCGCTCGATCCGGAGCGAGTGCTGCGCGATCGAGCCGCAGCTGCTCGATGACGCGCGAGAAAAGCGGCGTGCGGCGCAGCGAGCGCCGCAGAACGATCCAGCTCACGATGCCGCACAGCAGGAACACCAGGAACAGGGCGCCGAGTGCGATGAGGCGTGGTTGCGGTGGCAACACCAGGGCCACCCACAGCACCAAGGTGAAGCCTGCGAGCCACGCGCACACGACGATCGCGGCGGCGAGCCGCACCTCGCGCGTGAGGTGGACCTTCTCCTGCTCGATCTCCATCGAGAGCAGCTCTAAACGCGTCTGCGCGATGCGCAGCAGCTGATCGAGCAGCGACTTGCCGCGCGCGATGATCGGCTGGCCTGCGTCGTTCATTGCGCCCCGGCGTCAGTCGAGCGCGCCGCGCGGGGGCGCGTTGCGCGCGGCCCGTGCGAGCAGCACTCCGAGCGCGAGGCCGACGCCCGCGCCGATGGCAACTGCCGTCCATGGATTGTCCGCGACCCAGCTCTCGATGGCACTCGAGACACGTGTGCTCGAGCGAGCGGCATCGGTCTCGATGTCGGCGAGGCGCATCTTGGCCGCGTCGATGCTGTCGTGCACTCGGTCACGCAGTCGCTCGAGCTCTGCACTGTCCGCCTCGCTCAACGCTCCCAGGAACGCCTCGGCTTCGCTAACCACGTTACGCAACTCCTCGGCCACTGCCGCGCTGCTCGGGGTCGTATGCTCGGTCATGCTAGCTCTCACCCGCCACTAAGTGAGGCAGCGCAGCGCGCGTGAGCTCTCGTGCACCGAGACCTCTTCGACCAGGCTCAGCAAATTGCGCGCATGCTCCTCTTGAACGGCGAGCAGCTCCTCGAACAGACGACGCGTGGTCGGATCGCCATCGCCCACGAAGCGGATCATCTCGCGATAGCTCTCGACGGCGACGCGCTCGGTGACGAGTGCATCGCGGACCATCTCCGCGAGGCGCGCGCCTGCGCTGTATTCCGCATGGCTGCGCTGTGTCAGTGCGAGGGGCGAGAAGTCAGGCTCGCCGCCGAGTTGCACGATGCGCTCGGCGATGCGATCGGCGTGCTGCGAGTCCTGCGCCGCATACTCCCGCAGGGTCGCCACAAAGTTGGGGTGGCCGGCCGCCTTCGCAAGAAAGTAATGATGTTTGTAGCTGAGCACCGCGACGATTTCGGTCGCGAGCGCCTCGTTGAGCAGCCGCAGCACCACGTCGCGATCGGCGCCGTAGCTCGCCGTGACGGCCCCGTCCGCCAATTCCCTGCGTGCACGAGCCCGAATGGTCTCGACGTCGAGAATCGGATCCGCTTCGAAACGTACTGCTCTGCGCTGCATAGATTTGTTTCCGCCCGGAGGCCCCGGGGTGCGTCGGAGCAAAATTCATGCCTACGATATCAATGTCCCTCGAAGGCAACAAGGGTGTGAACGGCCACGCCGAGCGTCTCGAGCTTGCGCGCACCGCCGAGTTGCGGCAAATCGACGATGAAGCAGGCGGCGAGCAGCTGCGCGCCGAGCGAGCGCAGCAACTTCACGGCGCCTTCGGCGGTGCCGCCCGTGGCGATCAGATCATCGACGAGAATGATGCGCTCGCCCGGGACGATCGCATCGGTGTGCATCTCCATCTCATCGAGGCCGTACTCGAGTGAGTACGCGACGCGCACGGTCGTGTGCGGCAGCTTGCCCTTCTTGCGGATGGGTACGAAGCCGGCAGACAGCTGATGCGCCATGGCACCACCGAGAATGAAACCGCGTGCCTCGATGCCGGCTACCCGATCGATCTTCGAGCCTGCCCACGGCTGCACGAGCTCGTCCACTGCGCGACGGAAGGCCCCTGCGTTGCCGAGCAGGGTGGTGATGTCACGGAACTGCACTCCCGGCCGCGGATAATCCGGGATCGTGCGAATGAACGGCTTGAGATCGGCGAGCGGGGGGGGATGCATGGAGGTCACCTCGGACGAGGCGACAGTGTACCCCGCGGCGCGGCGCAGCCGTATCGACTCAGGCGACCTTGCTCCGCAAATACTCTATCGCGCGCTGCAGCTCATCCGCTAGTGCGGCCGTCAAACCGGGGACCCGCTCGCGCGCTGCGCTGCGCGCGGCCGTCTCGAGCTCCGCGGCGATCTCGGCGAGCGCATGTGCGGCAAGGCTTGCACTGGCGCCCTTGAGCGAGTGCGCATGCTCGCGCACTGCGCTGAGATCGCCGGTGCCCGCCGCCGCGGCGATCGCCGCGAGCGACTCATCCCCACACGCGATGAAAAGGCGGGCGAGCTCCGCAACGCTCGGCTCATCGTGCGCGTGCGAGTCGAGCAGCGCGTCCCAGTCCACGGGTGCAGCGGAGCCCCTGCGCACGCCTGTGCGTGGCGCCGCGGCCGCTTGCAGCGGCGCGCCGATGTGGCGCTCCAGGCAGGCGCGCAGCCGCTCGAGGTCGAGCGGCTTCGACAGGTAGTCGTCCATGCCGGCGGCGCGGCACTCGGCGTCGTCGCCCTTCATCGCGTGCGCCGTGAGCGCCACGATCGGAATGCGTCGTCCATAGGGCTCGGTGCGGCGTATCTCGCGCGTCGCCTCGTAGCCATCGAGCTCGGGCATCTGACAATCCATCACGATCAGATCGAAGCGGCCGCTCTTCCAGGCATTCACGGCCTCGCGCCCGTTGCCGACCACCTCCACCGCCATCCCGAGCTTCTCCAGCATCGCCCGTGCGACCTTCTGATTGACCAGGTTGTCCTCGGCGAGCAGCACACGCATGTCGCGCGCAGTGCCCAGGGTGCGCACCTGATGACGCGTGACCAGCGGCTGCGCGCGTTGCTGCCAGGAGTCGGCGCTGCTCGACATGACCAGACTCAAACATCCGGCCAGCTCGCGTTGCGTGACGGGCTTGAGCAGGTAGCCGGCGAAACCGAGCGCCGCGAAACGCTGCGCATCGCCGCGGTAGCCCGCGGAGGTGAGCAGCACCAGACGGGTATGACTCAGCGTCGGCTCCCCGCGTATGCGGCGTCCGACATACTCACCATCGCCGTCGGGCATATGAAAATCGAGCAGCGCGACGTCGAACCGCCTGCCTTCGCTTGCAGCTGCGTGCAGCGCCGCCAGGCATTCCTCGCCACTCGCGACGCTGATTGCCTCCACGCCGCACACCACGAGCTGTCCCGTCAGCACCCGGCGGTTGGTTGCGTTGTCGTCGACGATCAGCACCCGCAATCCGCGCAGGGCTGCGGGCTCCCCGCAGGCACTTGCGATGCGGCGCGCTTCAAGCCCGAGCCGCGCCGTGAACCAAAAACTCGAACCCACACCGGGGGTACTCACGACACCGGCATCGCCCTGCATCAGCTCGGCCAGACGCTTGACGATCGACAAGCCGAGACCCGTACCGCCGAAGCGGCGTGTGGTCGAGGCATCCACCTGCGAGAAGGGTCGGAAGAGCGTGCCGAGACGCTGCGCGGCGATGCCCGGACCGGTATCACGCACCTCGCAACGCATTAATAGGCTCTTGTCCTCGATCTCCACCGCGCGCACCTCGATCGCGACCTCGCCGGCATCGGTGAATTTCACCGCGTTACCGCCGAGATTGAGCAGGATCTGGCGAATGCGTGCCGGGTCGCCCTTGACGTGCTCGGGTACCTCCGCGTCGATGCTGACGGTGAGCTCCAGCCCCTTCGCATGGGCCTGGATCGCGAGCAGGCGCGCGACATCCTCGATCGTATCGCGCAGGTTCATGTCGATATGCTCCAGATCGAGCTTGCCGGCCTCGATCTTGGAGAAGTCGAGGATGTCGTTGATGACCGTGAGCAGCGCCGCCGCGCTGTTGCGAATCGTCTCGGTGCAGTCGCGCTGCGCCGGATCGAGCTCGGTGTCGAGCAGCAGCTCGGTCATGCCGATGACGCCGTTCATGGGCGTGCGGATCTCGTGACTCATATTGGCGAGAAACTCGCTCTTGGCGCGGTTCGCCGCATCGGCCGCCTGCGTCGCCTCGATGAGCGCGCGCTGGTACTCGTGTTTTTCGCTCACATCTTGCAACGCGCCGGAGATGCGCAGCGGCTGACCGTTCGCGTCGTATTCGCACACCCCGCGTGAGCGGAACCAGCGGTACTCGCCACTGTGCCTGCGAACGCGAAACTCCACATCGTACTGGCCGAGTCCCTGCAGACAGCGCTGAAACGCC
>Ga0335085_10000939_pt1 | contig 70247 bp, 59 predicted proteins | sample Lox_Sample_45_FD_206712 | JGI IMG/M metagenome (GOLD analysis project Ga0335085, IMG submission 206712) | Soil microbial communities from Loxahatchee National Wildlife Refuge, Florida, United States - Lox_Sample_4.5 | ecosystem: Environmental > Terrestrial > Soil > Wetlands | place: USA... | reverse complement strand
CGGCTATCGCGGCGTCACCCAGCAGGATCAATGGAGAAAGGAGCCGGCTGTCGAAGGGGATCTCGTGACCGACCAGGATCCGGGAATAGACCAACACTCCGACGTGGGCCATCCCCAGCAATCCCGCAGCGAGGAAGAACCGGGTCACCAGCTCTTCCGGCCAGCGCCGCCAGGGCAGGCGTAGCGCCAAGCGTACCATCAGCACCAACAACGCCAGGGCGACCAGCGCCGCGAGCGGAGTCTCCCACTTCGACTCGGACAAGGACGGGGCAAGCCATTCCCCCAACGCGGCCCGCGCCTCCTCGAGATTGGCGGCCAGGTGGGTATCGAGCGAATCCAGCCCCAATGGGACATGGTCGGTCCCGACCGAGCACCGGATCAGCCAGATGGTATTGAGAATCAGGGCCGGCAGGCCGGCCACTATCGCCCGCTGGATTCGGACCTTCCATTGGGCCGGCTGCGCGAAGGCCCAGAGCACTGCCGCGGCCGGAACGCCTATCCCGACATAACGGACCATCGAGGCCAAAGCGGCCAGGAGGCCATAGCGAAGCGGGCGTTCCGGGCTCCGCACCATGGTCCAGAGCGTGATCAGCAGCAGAGCGAGGAAGAGCGGTTCGCTCAGCGTGCTGAAGTGCAGCTCGATGAACGCCGGCGTAGCCAGAGCCAACCCGGCCGCCAGCAAACTCGCGCCGAGACCGGCGAGACCCTCGACTAAGAAGACCAGTGTCGCGATCCCGACCATGGCGGAGACCGCCTCCACCTGGGTCGCGGCACTGGGGCCGGTGGCGCCGAACAGCATGGGGAGGCTTATCGCGAGACTGAATCCAGGAGGAAACGTTCCCTTGCGGCTGGTGCTGTCGGCGTCCCACCAATCGGCGTAGGGGGCGTACAGTTTGCCGGTGTGCACCAGGTTTGCCGCCTGCCCCACGTAGGTCATCGAATCAGGATCGAACCCGGGACCCGCCACTCGGTTGAGGGCAAAGACGCCCGCGAACGCCAGGAGTCCGAGGGCGATACCCCGCCAGAGGGTCGCTCCTGCCGGAAGCGAGACCGGCAGATCGGTTAGCGGATTGGCCAGGCCGGGCATGGTCGAACAATACCGTGGTCGGTGTAATGCCAAGGGCCACTCGTGCGCGAGTGGCCCTCGATCGTTTGTGACAAGGCGCCGGGCGGATTCGAACCGCCGCATAGAGGTTTTGCAGACCTCTGCCTTACCACTTGGCTACGGCGCCGGAAGGACATCGAAGTTAGTCAGGGGTCAGAACTTGCGAAAGATGTCGAGGCCGGAAAATCCGGCCGTTTCTTCACAGGGCAACCGGCTTGACTCCCCCTTGATCTCAGACCGATAGCATGGTCGCGACGGTAACCACTGCCACCAGTCGCGAAGGAGGAACAAATCATGCCAAGCACCAATCGAATCTGGCGCTGGAGCCTGGGCGCCGCGCTCGCGCTCGCGGCCTGCCAGGCCGAGAACAAGACCGGCCCGGTGATCGAGAACGGGTTCCCCGACGATGCCAGCATGGAAGACGGGATTAACGAGGAGCAATCGTTTGCCTTCCGCGGGCTCGATCCTGCGCTCCGGGTCTACACCCAGAACGTCTACGTCGGCGCCGATGTGGATGCCGTGATCGCCGCCGGCGCGAGCGGCGATCAGCAGCTCTTTCTCCAGACCCTGGTCCAGGCACTCCAGACGTTCGACGCCACCGACTGGGCGACGCGCGCCGGCCGGATCGCCGATGAGATTGCGCACCAACGGCCTCACGTGATCGGCCTGAACGAGATCTCCACGGTCGAGCGGAAGGGCCTCCAGCAAATCGGCCTGGGCCTGGCCGACCAGCGGACCGAGTTCCTGCCGATTCTCCAGCGGGAGCTCAGCCGGCGCGGGTTGCATTACCGCACCGCAGGTCTGGTCCAGAACGTGAGTGTGACCATCCCGCTCCTGATCGACAACGGACAGCCGGTGGCCTTCGTCTCGCTCACCGACTTCGACGTGATGCTGGTCGATCAGAGCCTGAAGACCAGCAACGTGGTGGCCAAGAACTACCAGACCTACCTGCCGGTCAACCTGGCCGGGCTCGACCTCGCGATCCTCCGCGGCTACGTGGCGGCGGACGTCAAGGTGGGGAAACAGACCTACCGGTTCGTGACCACCCATCCCGAGCCCCGGCAGCCGGTCCCGCAGATCCAGCAAGCCCAGATCGCGGAGCTGCTCGGCGACCTGAGCACAGTCACCCTGCCCATCGTCGCCATGGGCGACTTCAACTCGGAGCCGACCGATCCGGCGGGATACGGGTACGACCTGATGGCCAAGGCCGGCTTCACCGATACCTGGCTGGGCCGCCTCGGCTGGCCGCAGCCCTCGGGGGCCACCTGCTGCCACGCCGCCGATCTGCGGGACAAGACACCGCTCACCCAGCGCATCGACTACGTCTGGGTCAAGTCCGGCGGAGGGCTGATTGGGCCGGTGCGAATGAAGGTGTTCGGCGACGATCCCTGGGAACGCACCGACAGCGGACTCTGGCCTTCCGATCACGCCGGCCTGATCGCTCGACTGCGGATCATCGAGCGGCCCTAGCGGAAGATCCAGAATCCACCAGCGGCCCCGCGCGCGAACCGGCGTGCGGGGCCGTTGGCTTGGGACCGCGCTTGCGCCGGACCGCGGGCGGGCGGAACTTCGAGCATGAGCCCCGCCCTCGCCACCTGGATCGTCTGGACCGTCGGCGCCTACCTCGGAGTCGGACTGCTCTTCGCCGTTCCCTTCGTCCTGACCGGCGCCGGGCGACTCGACGAGGTGGCTCGACATGGCACCGTCGGCTTTCGCCTGGTGATCATCCCGGGCGTGGTCGCGCTCTGGCCGCTGCTCGCCCGGCGCTGGTATCGGGGCGATTCCACACCGCCCGTGGAGCACAACGCGCATCGGGATGCCGCCGGTCCTCCGGTCTCCATCGAGGAACCGCGATGAACCACCGGCTCCGGCAACGGCACCGGTGGATGGTGCTCAGTCTCGCGCTGGTGCTGCCGGCTGCCTTCTTCTGGACCGTCTCCTCGCGCCGTCTCGACGCCGGGATTCACCAACTCCCGGCGGCACTCGCCGACCCTCCTCCGGGTCGAGGCGAGGTCCTCGCGGTCCGCGACATCCTGCTGGGCTCGACGATCGTGAACAGCCGGCTCCTGCTGGATAGCGCGTCTCGCCAGTTGACCCTCGAGATCACCCCCAGGACCGACCCGCGCCAGCCGGATCCGCTGCTCTACTGGTCTCCCGAAGCGCCGGAACCCGAGAGCGGAGCGGGAGTGCCGCCCGACGCCGTACTGCTTGGCAGTCTCGTGGGGACTCGGACCCGCAGCTTCCCGCTCCCCAGGGAAGCGGCCACAGAGGACGGATCGTTGCTGCTCTACAGCCTGGGGCACCAGAGTGTCCTGGGCGCCGCCAGTCTGCCGACCCAGTCACTGCTGGCGCAGGGAGCAGGCGCCAAGCCATGAGCGCGCACTACCAGGCGGTCAACTGGAACCGGCAGAAGTACATCTACGACGGGCTGCTGGCGGGCGGAGTCGTGGGATATCTCGCTCTGTTCGTGGGGACCAGCTTTCTCCTGCACCCGAATATCACCGCGGAAACCGCCTTCATCCGCGGGCTCGGAACGGCGGCGCTGGTGCTGCTCACCCTCATCCTCGGCATCGGTCCACTTTGCCGGATCGATCGCCGGTTCCTGCCGCTGCTCTATAACCGCCGGCACCTGGGCGTCACCATGTTCTTGCTGGCGTTCTCCCACGCCACGTTCTCGATCATCCAGTTCCACGCCCTGGGCAACATGAATCCCCTGGTCAGCGCCCTGACCGGCACCTGGCGAGTGCCGCCCATCGATCGGTTCCCCTTCGAGCTGCTCGGCTTCCTCGCGCTCCTGATCCTGTTCCTCATGGCCGCGACCAGTCACGACTACTGGTTGGCGACCCTCACGCCCCCGGTCTGGAAGTCTGTGCACATGCTGGTCTACCTGGCCTATGGGCTGATCGTGCTCCACGTGGGACTGGGCGCGCTGCAGGCCGAGCGGCAGACGGGGCTCACACTCCTGGTTGGCGGGGGGCTCATCGTGGTCCTGGGCCTGCACCTGGTCGCCGGCTCAAGGGAGCGAGCGGGCGACCGTCCCGCTGCAGCAGAGGAGCCGGATGGATTCGTGGAAGTCTGCCGGGTGGATGACATCAAGGAGAATCGGGCCCGGATGGCGCTGGTCGGCGGCGAACGGATCGCGGTGTTCCGCTACGACGGCAGGCTGTCCTGTGTCTCCAACGTCTGCGCTCACCAGAACGGCCCGTTGGGCGAAGGCAAGATCGTGGATGGATGTATCACCTGCCCCTGGCACGGCTATCAGTATCTGCCGGACCGGGGCAGCTCGCCGCCCCCATTCACGGAACGGATTCCCACTTTCGACGTCCGAGTGCGAGACGGCCGAGTCTTCGTGAACCCCAAGCCCCATCCGCCGGGCACGCGGGTCGAGCCGGCGTTGATCACCGGGTGATCCCATGACCGATCCCGATACCGACGAGTTCTACGTCGGCTATTTCCCCGTTGCGCCTCCACGGCTCGGAAAAGCCGTGCGGCGCCGGGCGCTGACCTACCTCGGCGTAGCCCTGGCCGCCGGGCTCGGTCTGGCCGGAACGCAGGGGCCCTTCGAGGTCAGCAGCTTCGAGTTCGGCGGGAACACCGCACTCGAGGGGCGGCTTCATGCGTTTCCCTTCCCGGTGCTCGACGTGCCCCGGCCCGGGCTGACCGATCGCCGGGCCGCGTATTCACGCTATCTGCTGATGGCTCCGGGCAAGCACGGGGCCGCGAACCTGGTACAGGGGTGGGATGGCCGTTGGGTGCGGCTGAGCGGGGCCTTGATCTACCGCCAGGACCAGACCGCGATGGAGCTGATCCCGGGGTCGCTGGTGGGGGCGGAACCGAGTGAGCGGCCCGAACCGGCCGTCGAGGAAGTCGTGGGCCAGCAGACCCTGGCCGGCGAGATCGTGGACAGCAAGTGCTTCCTCGGCGTGATGAATCCCGCCAGTCGAAGCGTGCATCGCGGCTGCGCGACTCGTTGCATCAGTGGGGGGATTCCCCCGCTGCTCGTGCTCCGGGATTCGACGGGGCCGGCGCGCTACCTGCTGCTGGTCGGTGCGCAGGGGGAGGTGATCAATGCCCGCTTGAGCGGACTGATCGGCATCCCGGTGCGGGTGAGAGGGACCGTCCGGCGGGAAGGCAGTGAGTTGGTCATGGCCGCGGGAGAGATAACGCCCGAGTGAAGCGACCGGACGGAACTACGGCGTGGCTGCCGGTGCGCTTCCTTCCTCGAGCACGGCCACGCTGTCCACGAAGTAATTCGTGGCCGCAAAGCAGGTAGTGGGGACCCCTCGGTGTTCGCGGTAGTGAACGGTGACCTTCTTGCCGAGCAGCTGCTCCAGCTGCTTGGCGGTCGTGTCCTTCCGCACGCTGAACTCGAAGATGCTGGGAGAAACGCCGGCCACCACAAACTGGGCGACCTCTCCCTCCCAGGTCTTACAGACCCAGCCCTTGTGCGAAAACTTCAGCAGCACGCCAGCTCGGAACCCCTCGGAGTAGGCGAAGTTCAGGGTGAAGAGCGTATACAGGGTGAAGAGGAGAATTGGCGTCAGGACGATGGTCCAGAGCACCAGCTTGGTCTTGGTCCGCCAGCCCTTCTTGGGGGGGTAGGCCGCTTCCGCCGTCATGGCGATTAAGCTATCCGGCGCCGGCGGCCACCGTAAGGGTCGTCGGCATGGTCTCGATCGTTCGGCTCAGAATTGGTCGAACCGGAGCGCCGCGAATGGAAATCCCTTCTGAATGACCACCACCCATCCCTTCCCTTCTACGTCATTGGCCAACCGGTAGGCGAGATCGATCCGGAGCGGCGGCTCGCCGGCCACGCGGGAAGGACCCAGGCGCAGTCCAACACCGAAATCGGTTCCGGTCCGGCTGGGAGTCCCATCGAACCAGGCGCCGCCGTAGTCCCCAAAGGCCGCGAGACCGATCCCCATCACGCTGAGAAACTCCTCGGTGAGGATCCACCGGTATTCGGCCGTACCGTAGAACGCGCGATTACCCGTAAAGGCGTGGGCCGGAAAGGCCCGCGGCCCGATCCCGAGTCCCAGGTCGAATTCATCACCGGGAGCGGGGTCCCTCTGCCATCCGCCGTCTCCGTGCAGGAGAATCATGTGTCGGAGTCCCGGCTGAAAGACTACGGTACCGGCGACGATGGCCGAACCAGAGTCGAGGCCGGCGGAGGAGTAGAGACCACTGGCCCGCCCCGAGAAAATCGCGAAACCGGACGGGAGCCGCGTTCCGGTGGAGGCGATCAGGGCCGGACCGACACCGCTCCGGACGTACCCGAACTCCTGGAGTGCGACATAGGCGCCGACACGCACCGTGCTGCTGATGTCCACGTCCTCCTGATTCTTGAAGCCCAGGAAGTTGCGCACCACCAGGAATCGCGGACGGGTGGCCTGACCGAAAGGGCCGAAGGTCCCGCTGACGGTGCTGGGAATTGGTCCGGTGGATGACTGCGGCACAAAGTCGTCGCGCTTGGCATACCCGCTCAAGCCGAGACGCAGATGACCACCGGGTCTCGCGACCGGTGCGTAGGCCGCCTCCATCTGCAACTGGGCGAACCGACGTTGCAGGGTGTCGCTGGGTACCGGCTGACCGTTAGTGTACTGAAAGATCCGGCCCGAAAAGCTGCGGCCCGTCACCCCGACACCCCAGCGTGTTTCCAGGGAATAGAACGGAGCGGCCACCGTGACCTGGGCGGCGGTCCCGTCGGAGAGATCGTTGTAGAGGGCCAGAACGCCGATCCGCCGGGCGATCAGGCGGGAGCGCGCGAAACCGACCTGCCAGCTGGAGCGGTCGGGATTCTTGCTGTAGATCAGCAGGGCCTGGGAACCGGTGCCCAGGAGGTTGCCCTCATTGGCCCCCACGGTAAACGCGATCTGGTTGCCGGTGCTCCGGAAGCTGAGCGCGAGCCGGGTGCTCCAGGCATCCTGGGTGGTGACCAGGACTTTGACCGTCGAATCGGTCCGCAGCGTGTCGATTCGGACGTCGCGGAAGATCCCCAAGGCCCTGAGGTTCCGCGCGGTCTCCGCGACCCGGGCGGAATCGTATGGCTCGCCGGCCTTGAAGAGCAGCTCGTTCCGCACCACGCCTTGCGCCGTGGTGACGTGCAGCCCGTTGGCGACATGCGCCAGCCAGTTGCGCGCTTCGACGCTGTCGAAGACATCCTGGCGACTGATGATGACCGTGTCGATGATCGGCCTGCCGGCGGCCGGTCCCGCACTTTCCGGCTCCTGCGCGCGGGCCGGGCCGGGCAGGAGAAGCGTGAACAGCGCCAGCGAAACCCATCGAGCGAAGAAGCGGGGGGGCCGCATGGGAGTCACAAACAGCGAAAGGCGTACCAGCATCAGAGCAGGTCCGCCAGGGAATTCAGGACCCGGTCCGGACGCACCCCGCTGCTGCCCAGTTGATCCTCTCTGAACTTGCCGGTGCGCACCAGCCATCCCCGATACCCCGCTCGCTGAGCGCCCTGGACATCGGACCAGAGGTCGTCGCCCACCATGACGACCTCCACCGATGCCGCATCGGTTGGCCGGGGGAGCCCCGCCGCGGCCGCATGGAAGAATTCGGGGCTGGGCTTCCCGGCGACCGTCGCCGATCGAGTCGTCGCGTATTCGAGCGCCGCCACGAAGGGGCCGGCATCGAGCGCCAGGCCATCGGCCCGCTGCCAGAACCGGTCCCGCGAGAGCGCCATCAGCTCGGCCCCGGCCATGACCAGGGAGAACGCCTCCTGAAGGAGCGCGTAGGTCCATCGTTCACCGAGGTCGCCGACCAGCACCGCCGTCGGTGGTGTGCCCCCCTCAGTTGAGGGCGCGACCCCACCCGCCAATTCCAGCCCGGTCAGGTCCTCCAGGGAACCCAGCGGGAGAAACGGGGCGATCCGCCGGTGCCCGCGCTCGGTGAGCAGCTTGACGGCGGTGAATATCGGCGTCTGAATGTCGGCGGCCTCCACCTCGAACCCATATGAATGGAGACGCTCGACCAGCAGGCGCCGGGGACGGCTCGAGGTGTTGGTCACCAGCCGGAATGGAACACCCTTCGCCCGGAAGGCGCGCACCAGTTCGGGAGCCCCCGGGATCGCGCCAGCCTGGGTGTACAGGGTGCCATCGAGGTCGAGGAGAAAGGCGGAGGGCATGGCGTCGGAGGAGCGGATCCCCGGCAGACAGAAGTGGAGAAATCCTCGAGGGCCCTGGTCGCGGCCGCCCCCAAGGTCAGTGGCCCGGAATCAGATCCGCTCGAGCCGATCCACGGTTCGCTGGTTCCGGAGATTCCCGGTGTTGAGCGTCGTCGCCGGCTCCACCAGCATCACGTGCACCTCTTCTTCCGCCACGGGCAGGTGCTCGACGCCGCGGGGGACCACCAGGAACTCGCCTTCGTTGATCCACACGTCCCCGTCCCGGAACCGCATCAGCAATCGGCCCTTGAGGACCAGAAACAGCTCGTCTTCGGCATCGTGGTGGTGCCAGACGAACTCCCCTTGCAGCTTGACCAGCTTGATCTGGGTGTTGTTGACCTCGCCCACGACTTTCGGGCTCCAGCGGTCCTCGAAGCTGGCCAGCTTGCGGGTAAGGTTGACGGCAGCGAGCATCACGACCTCTCAGTAGCGCCCCAGGTAGTTCTCGATCTCCCACCGGGTCACCTGTTCGTTGTACTGCTGCACCTCCTCGCGCTTGGCCTCCAGGAAACGCTCGGTCAGGTGTTCGCCCAGCGCCGCCTTGATGACGTCGTCCTTCTCGAAGCGGTCCAGCGCTTCATGGAGGTCCCGCGGGAGGTCATCGATCTGGTACTTCCGGCGGTCCCGGTAGCTCATCTTGAAGATGTTCCGGTTCACCGGCTCGCGGCACTCGAACTTGTTGGCCACGCCGTCGAGGCCCGCGGCCAGCTGGACGGTCAGCGCCAGGTAGGGATTACATGAGGGATCGGGCATCCGCAGCTCGCACCGGGTCCCGATCCCCCGGCGCTCGGGCACCCGGACCAGCGGCGACCGATTCCGCTGCGACCAGGCCACATTGACCGGCGCTTCGTAACCGGGCACCAGCCGCTTGTAGCTGTTGATCAGCGGATTGGTGATGGCGCAGAATCCCCGGGCGTGTTGAAGCAGGCCTTCGATGTAGCTCAGCGCCACCCGTGACAAGCCATGCTCGGCCTTGGGGTCGGAGAAGGCGTTCTCCTTCCCCTTGAAAAGCGACTGGTGGGTGTGCATGCCGCTGCCGTTCTGCCCCAGAATCGGCTTGGGCATGAACGAGGCGATGTAGCCGTAGCGATTGGCCACGTTCCGGACGATGAACCGGCAGGTGGCGATGTTGTCCGCGGTCGACAGCGCGTCGGCGTACCGGAAGTCCACCTCGTGCTGGCCCGGGGCCACCTCGTGGTGGGCGGCCTCGATCTCGAACCCCATCAGCTCCAGGTCGTTGACGATGAGCCGCCGGAGCTCCTCCCCCTTGTCGACCGGGGTCAGGTCGAAGTAGGAGGCGTCATCGTGGGTCACGGTGGTGGCGCCGCCCTGGGGATCCTTTTCGAACAGGAAGAACTCCACCTCGCACCCCGCCATCATCGCATAGCCCAACTCCTTGGCCCGGGCGATCTGGCGCTTGAGGGTCAGCCGCGGACACCCCGCGAATGGCTGCTCGTCGGGGGTGTAGATGTCGCACAGCAGCCTCCCCACCCGGCCACCCTCGTCCTCATACGGGAGGATCCGGAAGGTGTCGAGGTCGGGCTTGAGGAGCATGTCGCTCTCCTCGATCCGCACGAACCCTTCGATCGAGGACCCGTCGAACGTGATCTCTCCTTCCAGCGCCTTCTCGAACTGGCTCTTGGGCACCTCGACGTTCTTGTTGATGCCGAGGATGTCCGTAAACTGGAGTCGCAGGAAGTCGACCTTGAGCTCGGTCGACAGCCGGAGAATGTCGGCCTTGGAGGCGCCGGCCAGATGGCGTGGTGCTTCGGAGACGCCTGGACGTGACGAAGGCGGCATCGGCTAGCTCAACGAGAAGGAGGTCCTGAGGCTCGGGCTCAGGGAACGGGACCAGGGACGGCTGACTCGGGAAACAAGAGGAAGGATACAGCGATTGGTGCGGAGTGCTACAGGGGGCGGGCGCGCCCAGGGGACCGGGGCCGGACCCTCGCCGGGGTGCCGCCCGGGGCCCGACCCCGGCTCAGCTCAGGCTCTCGAGGATCCTCCACAGCTCGACCGGGCTGAACTCGTTGAACCGGTCGGCAATCTCCCGCTCGGTCCATTCCCGAAAAATCCAGCCGGTGGTCCGACGCCGAGAGCCTTCCATGAAATGCAGCCGCCCTTGCGCGGTCTCTCCCTCCCGGCGGGTCTCGAGGTACACACTCCAGCGCACCTGGCTGCGAGCGAGGTCGCCCAGGTGTCGGGCGGCGGGCGCATCGGGAATGGCGATCGGCTGTGGCTGCTGGGGCTGACCCATGAGGCCTCCTGGCGTGCATTCACGCTAACGAATTCGCCAAACGAACGCCACAGTCTTGCCGCCTCTTTTCGATGTGGGAATGTGGGGGAAAAGTTAATAGCAGTTTGTGGGAACTGTGGAAACGATGACGGCGTCATGGGGTATCAACCGTTTCCAGAATGAGCCTCCTGCCGGCACCACCATTCGGTTAGATTTTGCCCCCAACCGCCGGGCGATCCGGCCTCCCGATTACCCCAGACCCTTCTTGACGCCAACTCACTGTCCGTCCTGCGGCAATCCGGCCACCGGGAAATTCTGCAGTCACTGTGGCGCGCCTCTGGGGCCGGCGACCTGCGCACGCTGCCAGGCCACCCTCTCCCCGGAAGCCCGGTTCTGCCACCGCTGTGGCGCGCCGGTCGGCGCCGCGGCCGCGACCGGACCCGCGCCGGGGAGCCGTCCGGATCGGATACCCTGGCTGATCGCCGGCATTTCGATCGCGATCCTGCTCGGGGTGATCGGGTACACCGCCGGTCGGAACAGCCACCCCGCCGCGCCCGATATGGCCAACAACGGCGCCCCGGGCGGGGCATCGGGACCCCCGGGCCAGCCACCCGACATCAGCCAGATGAGCCCGCGGGAGCGGTTCGACCGGCTCTTCGACCGGGTCATGAGCGCCGCCGAACAGGGCGACACCGCCACCGTGGTGCGGTTCAGCCCCATGGCCCTGGCCGCCTATGAACAGCTCGATAGCTTCGACGCCGATGCCCGCTACCATGCGGCCATGATTCACCTCGCGCTGGGCCAAACCCCTGAGGCGCTGGCCCTGGCCGACACGCTGCTCCAGAAGGACCCCGGTCATCTCTTCGGCTATGTGATCCGCAGCCAGGCGGCCCAGCAGCAGAACCGGCCGGCCGACGTGAAGAAGAACCAGGCCGCCTTTCTCCAGCACTACGACGTGGAGATGAAGAAGAACCGGGTCGAGTACCAGCAGCACCGGCCGGTCATCGAGGACTTCAAGAAGCAGGCGCAATCCGCCGCGCCCTAGCCATCTTAGCCACCATGTCTCTCCAGACCATTCGCGTCGCGCATTCTCCCGACTCGGACGACGCCTTCATGTTCTACGCCCTCGCCGAGGGGAAGATCGACACCGGCAATCTGCGCTACGAGCATGAGCTGTCGGACATTGAGAGCCTCAACCGGCGGGCCCTGAAGGGAGAGCTCGAAGTCACCGCGGTCTCGATCCACGCCTACGCCTACCTCCACCGCACCTATGCCCTGCTGGCCAGCGGCTCCTCGATGGGCGATGGCTACGGACCGCGGTTGGTGGCCCGCGAGCCGGCCCCGACGGACCCCAGGAGCGCCGTCCGGGGCCGCCGGATCGCGGTACCGGGGAAGCTCACGACCGCCTACCTCGCGCTGCGACTTTACCAACCGGAGTTCGAGGAAGTGGTCGTGCCCTTCGACCAGATCGAAGCGGCGGTGGCCGAAGGGAAGGTGGATCTCGGGCTCCTGATCCACGAAGGGCAGCTCACCTTCGGGGACCAGGGGCTGCACCTGTGGGCCGACCTGGGCGCCTGGTGGGCCGGTGAGACCGGACTCCCGCTCCCCCTGGGAGGCAACGTCGTGCGGCGCGATCTGGGGGAAGCGGTGGTCCGGCAGGTGGCCCGGGATCTCAAGGCCAGCATCGTGTACGCGCTGGAGCATCGGGCGCCGGCCCTGGCCCATGCCAGGCAGTTCAACCGCGGTCTCACCGACGAGCGTACCGACACCTTCGTCGGGATGTACGTCAACCGCTGGACGGTGGACTACGGCCCGCGGGGCCGGCAGGCGGTCCAGGCGCTGCTCGATCGGGGCTACGCCGCTGGCCTGCTGCCCGAGCGCGTCGCGGTCGAGTTCCTCGGGTAAGGCCCGAAAGGTTTTCTTGACCTCCTCTTTCGCGCTCCGTAGCTTCCCCCTTGTCCCCCATGAGGAGAAGTCGTGCCCCTAGCGGACGGTCCCGTCAGTGTGCTCATCGTCGATGACGAAGAGCCGATCCGGAACGCCCTGAAGAAGTTCCTTGCTCAACAGGGGTACGACGTCACCACCGCCGGTTCCGGCGACGAAGCCATCAAGATCCTGCAGCGCCAGAAGATCGCCTGTATGCTGCTGGACGTACGCATGCCGGGGCGCAGCGGCATCGACCTGGTCCCCCAGGTCATGGAGATCGAGCCCAGCATCGCGATCCTGATGCTGACCGCCGTCAACGACGCCACCACGGCCGCGCTCTGCATGCAGCGCGGCGCCATGGATTACCTCACCAAGCCGATCGATCTGAGCGACTTGGCCCGTGCCATCCTGCGCGCCATTCGCCGGCGGGACAGCCTGCTGGAACAGCAGCATCTCAATCAGTGGCTCAAGGAGGAGGTCGCCACCCGGACCGCCGAGCTCCGGCGGGAGCGGGAGAAGCTGGAGCGGCTCTCCGTGGCCACGCTTGAAGCCCTGGTCAACGCCCTGGAAGCCAAGGACGCCTTCATCCGGGGCCACTCTGCCCGGATCGCCGACCTGAGCGCCATGATTGCTGCCGAGATGGGGCTCAACGACGAGACGGTGGAGGCCGTGCGCACCGCGGGCCGGCTCCATGACATCGGCAAGATCGGCGTCAAGGAGGAGATCCTCTCCAAGCAGGGACCGCTGACCGCCGAAGAGTACGAAATGGTCAAGCAGCACGTGGTGGTCGGTTCCCAGATCCTGGCTCCGCTCGGCCACCTGGGGGAAATCATCCCCTTCGTCCGCAGCCACCACGAACGCTGGGACGGCCAGGGGTACCCCGACAAGTTGAGCGGAAAGGAAATCCCCACGGGCGCCCGGATCCTGGCCGCCGCCGAGATCTATGACGCCCTGACCACTGCCAGGCCCTACCAGGAGAAAATGCCGCCCGAAGCCGCCATCGATCGCATGCGCGATCTGGCCGGGACCGTACTGGATCCCGACGTCTTCAACGCTCTCGAGGCTTCCGTCAAACGGCGCCAGACGCTGGTCTTCCTCGACGATCGCCCCTGAGGCGCGTCCGAGGGACACTCCGCGGGTCAGCTCCGGAAGGAGGTCGCGGCGCATGCTGGAGCGGCAGGCCCTCCGCATTCTCATCGTAGACGACGATCCGGCCATCTGCCGGCTGATCGAGCAGATCCTCACGGCCGCCGGCTTCTCGGCGCCGCTGGCGGTCCGCACCGGCCGGGAAGCGCTGACCCGCTCCGACAACGTCGACGTCGTCCTCCTCGATCATCGTCTCCCCGACCTCAAGGGCCTCGACCTGGTCCCGGCGCTCCGGGCCCGTCCCAATCGCCCGTCCGTCGTTCTGGTCACCGCCCACGGCAACGAATCCCTGGCCGCCAATGCCCTGCGCCTGGGCGCGGACGACTACCTGATCAAGGATCACTCACTGACGGAGATGTTGCCCGAGGTGCTGGAACGGGTGCGTCGGGCCCGAGCGCTCCGGGAGGCGCTGGCCGCGGCGGAACGGGACCTGGTCCACGCCGAGCGTCGCGCGGCAATCGGGCAGCTGAGCGTGAGCCTGCATCACTCCATCAACAATCCCCTGATGTCGGCCTCGGCCGAGGTCGACCTGCTGCTCAAGGGCCAGGGCCTGGGCGAGGACCAGCGCCAGTCGTTGAGCACTGTCAAACAGGCGCTGTCCCGCATCAACGAGATCATGGAGCGGACCCGCCACCTCAAGCACGACGCGACCGAGGAATACCTCGACGGGATTCGAATGATCGACCTGTCCCGGCGCACAACCCAGGCTCCGGTCTTCCGCGGGAGCGCCGTGCTCTACGTGCCGGACGAGGACACCGCCAGGGTGCTGGACCTGCTGCTCCGGCACGCCGGGTTCGGGGTCCAACGGGTGGATACGGTGGATCAGTTGTTCGGGGTGGCCAATCGGGATGACGTGGTACTGGTGGTGTTGACGGCGCTGGCGGCGAAGGGGACCGATCCCCTGGGGGGCTTCAAACCCGCTCCCCAACGGAGCTATACGCTGGTGGCGCTGGTGCAGGGTGACGGGCAGCCGGCCCGGGCGGCCGGCGCCGACCTCGTGGTGACGCTGCCCTTCGATCCCGGGACGTTCGTCAGTGATCTGCTGGAAGCGATGAAGCGCTAGGGAGAGCCCGGCCCATCCATGAAGCCGTGGCAGCGCAGGGCCCTAGCGCTCTACCAAATGGTCGGCGGCCTCGCGGGCCTGGCATCAATCGACCTTCTGAAACACCCCACCACAATCAGGGGGGCGGTAATTCTCGGCCTCGCGGCCTTGGCCTTCGCCATGAGCTTCCTCGCCGGCTATCTCCTGCTCATCGGAAAACCACTTGGTGAGTCGCTCACCTTCTGGCTTCAAGCCTCCCAGGTCCCCGCGATCCAGAGTCCCGTGCTGAGCTACTCGTGGTTTTCAGGGTTGTCATTCGCCATGCTGTGGGAGGGAGGCGGAAATTTGACGTTCAGGCTTGGTGCGGGTGGGGCCTTCACACTACAGCTTGGGTCCGACTCTCCCCTCACCATCGGCCTGAACTTGGTGGCAATATTCGTCGTGTATCACTTCGCAGGCCCCAAGGCCAGCACGCCCCGCACCGTCATCCATACCCCGCCCGAGGGATCCGCCTGACCGAGGGGCGCATACCCACACGCTAGCTCGCGAGGCTCTTCAGCACGAACCAGACATTGGCCGGCCGCTCCGCCAGCCGCCGCATGTACCACGGGAACCAGGACCGGCCGTAGCTGATCAGGGTCCGGACCACCCGCCCTTCCTTCGCCAACGCCTGCTGCTCGCCGGACCGAATCCCGTAGAGCATGTGGATCTCGTAGGCGCCGTCCCTGGCGCCGAGCTCACGGGCCCGGTCCACCACACGCCCGACCAGTGCCATGTCGTGGCTCCCAAACACCGGATAGGCAGCGCCACCAGCCGCCGCAGCGAGGAGTCGGGAGCCCAATTCGAAATAGGCGCGATCGGTGTCCTTCTTGGACGCAAACGCCACCTTGGGCGGTTCCGCATAAGCGCCCTTCACCAGCCGGATCGCCGGGGCGAGGGGCATAAGCGACTCGAGATCGGCGCGCGTGCGGTGCAGGTAGGATTGGAGACAGACTCCGACCTTGGGGTGGTTCTTCCGCAGCCGGCGGAACAGGTCCAGCGTGCGATCCACGTAGCTCGAGTCCTCCATGTCCAGCCAGAGAAAGGAGCCGGTGGCCTCCGCCTTGGTAGCCAGGACCTCGAGATGGGCGTCGCAGGCATCGCGGGAGAGATCGAGCCCCAATTGCGTCGGCTTGACCGAGACGTGGATGGATGACCCCCGCCCCTTGAGCTGATCGAAGACCCCCAGGTAATGCTCCCGGACCCGATCGGCCTCGTCGAGCGTAGTCAGGTTCTCGCCCAACTGGGTGAGTACCGTCCCCAGGCTGCTTTGGGACAGGGTCTGGGCGGCGGCGAGCGCGTCGGTCACTTCTTCCCCGGGCATGAAGCGTTGAACGGCGCGGCGGGTAAATCCTCGGCGGGTCACCTGATCGGCGAGCCAGCGGCTGTGAGACATCCGGAGGAGGATGTTTCGCGCGAGTGACATGGAGTGCACCGGTTAGAGTCGTGGAGCTCTGCGGTAGCCCACGGCGCCGGGAAAATACGCAGATGGGGCGAGACGCGCGAGGCGCTCAGGTCGTGACCATGGTCCGGTCGGCGCGGATCCAGATCCAGGCCACGGCGCCGAGCACGGCAAAGAGAGACCCGGTCGCGATCGCGGCGGTCCAGCCGATGGCATGCGCAGTCCACGGCACCAGCACCGCGACCAGTCCGCCCACAATGTTGCCCCCCGTGTTGAGTACCCCGCAGGCGGCCGAGGAGTGCTCGCCGCCCACCGAAGTGGTCGCGGCCCACGCCGCGCTATCGGTGAACTGCTGAAAGCCCAGGCAGAGCGAGAGGTAGAGCACGGCGAGATAAGGATCCTGAGCAGCGCCGGCCAGGGCCAGGAATCCGCCCGCCAGCAGGAGTCCGGTGATCGATGTGAATCGGCAGCCCCAGCGGATCCCGAGCCGGCGGGTCACCGCATCGCAGACCAGACCGCCGGTGATCGCGCCCACGCACCCCACCAGCCACGGCACCGAGGCGAGGAAGCCGCCTTCGAGAATCGCGAAGTGCCGCACCTCGATCAGGTAGTAGAACAACCAGTTGAAGAAGAAATAGAAGACATAGTTGCTGCCGAAGTAACTCACCGTGAGCAGCAGGATGTCGCGATTCCAGAGAATCCGTTTCCAGGCCCCCAGGTGCTCCGCCCCGACGATCCCGCTCCGGCGACCGGCATTGATGATCTCCAGCTCACGCTGCCCGACGCCCTGGTGCTCGGAAGGGTAGTTGCGCGCGTACCACCACCAGGCTCCGGCCACGAGAAACGCCGCCGGGGCCGTCACCGCAAAGGAGGCCCGCCAACCCAGCGACTGCATGAGCCAGCCGATCAATGGCGGGGTGGCCGCGGCGCCGAGGGTGAGGCCCACGTTGGACAGCCCGTTGGGCACCGCCCACCCGGTGGGTGGGAACCAGTGGGCGATGACGTCGCCGCCGATGACCGGAAAGAGCGGAGCCTGCGCCACGCCCATCAGGAAGCGCAGCACGAATAGGGTGCCGATGATGACCGAGGCCGAAGCGAGGGCGGGAGAGGGAACCAGGCAGACCAGGAGGTTCAAGGCCCCCCACAGACAGGCGGTGATGGTGAGCGCGCGACGTCCTCCCACCATTTCATCGAAGAGTCCGGCCGGGAACTGGAAGAGCCCGTAGCCCCAGGCAAACGCGCCGAGGACCACGCCCAGCTGCACATCGGTGAGTCCCAGATCCGGCATCATGGCCACACCGGCCGTGGACAGATTGGACCGGAGCAGGTAGGCCACGAAGCCGACCAGGATGGTGAGGCCCAGCACCTTCCAGCGAACGTAGGTCATCCCACCAACGCGGCTCGGGCCGGTGGTCACGGTGTCAGTTGACACCCACGTGACCCCGCACCGACTCGATCAGCTTGCCCGGGTCGTAGCCGGCGCCTCGCTTGAAGACGAACTCGACCTTCTCGATATCGCGAATGTCAGCAGTCGGATCGCCGCGGACCACCACCAGGTCGGCCTGCATTCCCACGGCGATGCTTCCCACCCGCGCTTCCCGGCCCAAGTAGCGGGCCCCATTCCAGGTCGCGATCTGGATCGCCTCGATTGGAGTGAACCCGGCCTCGACCAATAGCTCGATTTCGCGCTGGTTGGCGTATCCGGCCACCACCCCACCGTACCCGGTGGGGTCGGTCCCGGCCAGCAAGAGTCCCCCCGCCTGCACGAAGGCCCGCTCGAACATCATCTCTTTCCGGAACAGCACCGTATATGTCGTGTCGCGGCTGTCGGCGACCCGGGAACGGGAGCCGAGATAGAGCACCTTCGCGTCGGCCGACATGGCGTCCAGCGCCCCCTCGCCGAGGGGAGGCCGGGCCAGGGCAAACGTCTCGAACACGGGAAGCGTGGAGGTAATGGCCACGCGCCGGGAAACCAGCTCCTGGATCAGGTCCCGGGCCTCGGGGCTCTCGAGGTCGAGGCCCAGCAGGGACTGCACCACCTGGGCCTGAGGGGGGCACCGATCGGGTTCCTTGCCGGCAACGAAGTCGGTGCTCACCAGTAACCCGTGCTCCAGGTCGTCGATACCGAGGCGCGCGGCCTCGCGAAAGGTGATCGAGCAGAGATGACCCGTGACCTTGAGGCCCCGCCCGTGAGCGGTCTCGATCGCGGCCTTGAGCTCCGCGCGGGTGATATCGGTGTAGGCCTTGAACGATGTCACCCCGGCATCGGCCCAGTATTCCACCATCTTCCTGGCCTCCGCCGGTCCACTCAGCACATGCAGCTGATAGACGGCGGGGAGACCAGGCCCGGTGAGATAGGGTCCGGTGACATCGATGTCCGGCCCCGGAATCCGGCCCGAATCAATGGCCGCCCTGAGATTGAGGTCGGTGTAGGGCTCGACGCTGCCGGCGGTCCGGATCGTGGTCGCTCCACCGGCCAGGTAGAGTCGGGGGAAGCTGAACGGCTCCTCGTTGATCACGAACCAGGTGGCCGACCCGAGCATGGTGTAATACAGATGCTCGTGGACCATCACGAACCCGGGGAGGACGGTACGGCCGAGGAGATTCAGCACCTGGGCGCCATCCGGCACTCGCGTGGTGGCGGCCCCGCCGACGGCGGAGATCCGGCCTCGCTCGATGATGATCGTCAGATCGTCGCGGGCCGGGGTGCCTCGCCCATCGATCATTCGCACGTGAGTGAGGGCGACGACGGGGCTGTCGATCGCCACGAACGACCGGGTCTCCGGAGAGGCCGGCGATTGGGCGGCAGCCGCGGGAACGGAGACAAGGCTGGAGACGAGCGCCAGCGCACCGCGGGAGGTGGGCGTCCAGGTCTTCATGGTTTTTCCCGAGCGGGAGTGATGAGTGAGTGGGCCGTCGGCTAAGGCGCGACCGCGGCCTTCAACTCCTGGAGCCAGTTCCTGACCAGCACGATCTTGGACGCCGTTACCGGTAACCGGCGAACGAAGTAGAAGGCCTGATCCTGGGGGTCAATCGCATAGGAGGTGTGCAAACCATCGATGTAGTAGTCACCGGCGTTGAACAGCACATGCTGTGAGACGATGGTGAACCGATCCCCTGGGGCGTACTCTGCGGCCACCAGGTTCCCGTTGAGGTCCCGATAGTACAGCTCTCGCCTGGTGTTGGCCCAGAGGGACTCGATTCCGCCGCTCCGGGACACCTGTTGCCGAGCCGTACCCACCTGGGGGAACGGGCGTACGTAGATCTCCAGGCGGCCCGATTCATTGGAGGTATAGGCCAGCCAGTGGCCATCGGGCGACAAGGCGGGACTGGATTCCTCGGCCTCGGTCGCGGCCAGCGGCGTTCCTGGCGGGCTGTCTACCCCGAACCGCAGCCCATAGATATCCCGCCGACTCCCGGAGCCGATCCGGTAGATGATCCATTTTCCGTCACGGGACCAGAATCCTTCATCCACACTTCGCGGGGCGCTCAGCACTTGTCGGGCCTCAGCACTTCCGTCGGCCGGAACGCTAAACAGCCCCTCCCGAAGACCCAGACGGTCGGACAGAAAGAGGAGCGAACGGCCGTCGGGCGCCCAGGCGGGCCGATAGTTGAGGGTCCCGCCGGAGGCGAGCCGGGTGAAGGGGCCATGATCCAACTCCTTGACCCAGAGCTCGAAGCTCCCGTCATGGAGGACACTGACGGCCAGTCGATCCCCTCGTGGCGAGAGTGCCAGGGTCCCAAAATCGCCGGTCCAGGAGGAGTCCACCGGTTGCTCCTGGCCATCGCGCCGCACCCGGACCACCTCCGCCTTCGGTTGATAGAGGTGATAGAGCAGGGTTCCATTCCGGGAAAGCGCGAACCGCGGCGTGCCCCACTCGATCCGGATCCCCTGGACGATCTGGACTGGTCGGCTCGAGATGGTCAGCCGGCCGAGGTCGAAGCGGGCCGCTATCAGGGTGCCGTCCCCTTGCAGGAACACCAGATGCCCGGTCCTGGCATAGATGGCCCGGCCGCCCTGAGTGAGGACCTTGAGATTGTGGGTAGCTAGATCGACGACGGCGATATCCGAGGGGGCCTTGGCCCGGATGATAGTCACCAGCAGCTGTCGGTTACCTGGAAGCACATCCGGATAGGCGAACAGGAGTTCATCCTTGGCGGGATCCGCTCTCGCCATCATCTCAGGCGTGCCCCCTGACGGCCGGATTCTCATCAGAGTGCCGCCAGTGCCCGCGACGTAATAGATCCACCCGTCGTCGCTCCACGCTCCGCCCCATCCGGATACCGAGTCGGCCACCAGGATCGACACCGACCCTGCATCCAGCGATACCAGCTTGAGCGCTCCCGGATATCCGGTACCCATGGCGAGCATCTTCCCATCCGGAGAGAAGAAGGGCGCCAGACCGTTCTCGGTCCCCGGGATCCGTTTCGGCTCGAGCTGATCCTGGTCCAGCTCGAAGATGCCATAGGGATTGATCGAGTCGGCGAACACGATCCGCGATCCGTCCGGGGAAATCACCGGCAGATCGTTGGCCCAGACCGCTCCCAGGTTGCCGATCACCGAGCGGATCACGGGTCCAGGCGGCGGAGGACGAAACCAGCCCCATGCTGCGACCACGGTGGCCAGAGCGGCGGCGATCCAGCCGAGCCAAGCTATCGGTCGCTGCTTTGGCCCGACCACGGCTGGTCGAGGCGGTTTGGGCCCCGTCGCCGTCGTGCCGCTCAGGGCGGCTCCGAATTCCGCCGGTCCCGCGAAGCGATCGGCCGGCAGCTTGGCCAGCGCCGTGAGCACCGTGTCCTCCACCGTTTCCGGAACCGTCTCCCGCACGTGCCGAACCGGAGTCGGTTTCTCGGTCATGACCTTCGCCACTACCGCCTGGGCGGTGGGGCCCGTGAACGGAGGCTCGCCCACCAGCATCTCGTAGAGCACACAGCCGAGCGCGTACACGTCGGTCCGCGCATCGACAGTGCGGTCCCCCATAGCCTGCTCGGGACTCATGTAGTGTGGCGTCCCCAGCGACATCCCGGTCTCGGTCATCCGGGAGCCGCCGGCCGCGCTCACCGCCAGCGCGATCCCGAAATCGGCCACCAGCGCCTGCCCGTCGTGGAGCATGATGTTCTCGGGCTTGATGTCGCGGTGGATGACATGATGGCGATGCGCGTAATCCAGGGCCGACGCCACTTCGGTGGCGATCCGCACCGCGTCATGAATGGGGAGCTGGGTCTCGCGGTTGAGCCGGTCCCGGAGCGATTCGCCCTCCACGAACGGCATCACGTAGAACAGGAAACTCTCGGCGTGGCCGGAGTCAAACAGCGGGAGAATGTGAGGGTGCTGGAGCGCGGCGGTGGTCTTGATCTCGGCGAGGAACCGATCGGCGCCGATCACCGCGGCCAGCTCCGGCCGCAACACCTTGACGGCCACCTTGCGATCGTGCCGGAGGTCCTGGGCCAGGTAGACCGTCGCCATGCCACCATGACCCAACTCGCGCTCGATCCGGTAGCGGTCGGCGATGGCGCTGGCCAGTTGGTCGAACGAGGTAGTCACAACTGAGCAAGATGCAGGAGCCCGGCAGGGGGCGCCAGCAGCGGCCCTTGATGCCCAGCTTACGGAATGGCGGGTCCTACCGGCTGGCGGCTCAGATTCACGATCTCTTCGTGGGACAGGGGCCCGGGCGCCGTGAGCAAGCGGGCGATCCCCTCGGGGGGAAGCGGGGGCGCAAAGTAGTAGCCCTGGCCCCACTCGCAACCCAGTCCGATCAGGGCCATCCGTTGCTCGGCGATCTCCACGCCCTCGGCGATGGTGCTGAGCTTGAGGGTCTCGCCCAGCGCGATGATCGCCCGTGCCAGGGCGGACTTGTCCACGCCCGAGGCGACCTCCTCCACGAACGGTTTGGCGATCTTCAGCACATCGATCGGGAAGCGCTGGAGGTAGCTCAGCGAGGAATACCCGGTCCCGAAATCGTCGATCGCCAGCCGAACGCCAAGACCTTTGAGCTGATTGAGCCGATCGAGGACCGAGGCAGTCTCCTGCATGAGGACGCTCTCGGTGATCTCGAGCATGACCATCTCGGGAGGAACCTTGGCGTCGGCCAGCGCCTGGCGAGTCTCCTGCACGATGTCCAGCTCGTGCAGCTGCCGCCCCGACACGTTGACCGAGACCAGCAGCTGGCTGCTGGAGGGAGACTGCCGCCAGCGCCGGAGCTGCAAGCATGCCTCGCCCAGCACCCAGCGGCCCAGCTGAACAATGAGCCCGGTCTCCTCGGCGAGCGGAACGAAGTGCTGAGGCAGCAGATGCCCGTAGAAGGGGTGCTCCCACCGCACCAGGGCCTCGACCCCGCGAACCGCGCCGGTACGCATGGAGACGATCGGCTGGTAGACCAGGCTGAGCTCGTTCTGTTCGATGGCCGCCCGGAGCGCCGCCTCCATCTCGAGACGGTGCTTGACGTCCGAATGCATCTGGTAGTGATAGGTCTCCGAACGCGCCTTGCCCCGGCGCTTGGCGGTGTACATCGCCATGTCCGCGTTGCGGAGCAGGTCGTCCGCGGTGTCGTCCGGTGTCGCGACCGCGATGCCGATGCTGGTGCTGACATGGACCTCGTTGCCGCTGAGCGAGAAGGGCCGGGACATCGCGGCGGAGAGCCGCTCCAGCAGGTTGGCCTGCCCGTCGCCGCCGTTGAGGTCCTCGATCAGAATCGCGAACTCGTCGCCACCCAGCCGGGCGATGGTATCGGTCGCGCGGGCGCAGCTGCGGAACCGGTCCGCCGCGGCCACCAGGAGCCGGTCTCCCTCGGCGTGACCCAGGCTGTCATTGACCTTCTTGAAGTCGTCGAGGTCGAGGAACAGAACGCTGATCGAGTGTCCCTGACGACGGGCCAGCGCCAACGCATGGCTGACCCGGTCCCGGAACAGGGCGCGGTTGGCCAACCCGGTCAGCGGGTCGTGGAACGCCTGGTGGGTCAGCTGCTTCTCGAGCCGCTTCCGTTCGCTCACGTCGCGGCAGTTGAGCACGATCCCGCGCACGGCCGGCTCCTCCAGCAGGTTGGTCGCGATGATCTCCGCGTGGAGCATCGAGCCATCCGGCTGACCGAAGCGCCACTCGATCGGAGCACTGACCTCCTTCGCCCGGCCGGCCTCGCGGAGATAGGTGCGGGCGCGAGTCTGATCCTCGGAAATGATGAGATCGATCAGCGCCCGCCCCACCAGTGGTCCGGCCTGGTATCGCAGCAGGCGCTCGACCGCCGGGCTCACGAAGCCGATGGTTCCATCGGCCCCGATCACGAAAATGACGTCTGAGGAGTGCTGCACCAGCGAGCGAAAGCGCACCTCCGTCTCTCGCGCCGTGGTTTCCGCCAGGAGACGCACGCTCTGCCGCACGGCCAGCAACTGGCGAATGATCAGCAGAATCGTGCCGACCACACCACCGATGACGACCAGACTGAATCGGCCTCGCCATGGCGCGACTGCGTCGGCCAGCATGATGAGGTAGCTGCTGACCACGGCCAGGTAGGGGAGCGGGTTGACCGGCATCGACGAACCGCTCGGCCGGGCACTCCAGGTCTCCGGCGCCACCGGCGTCCGATAGTACAGCTCGGCGCTCGCCGACATGAGGACGAGACAGAGCAGGTAGATGAAGTCGATCAGACTGGAGATCCCCTGCGTCGCTCCGAAGCGGGTCAAGGCGAACGTCAGGTCGGCGACAATCCCCACCAGGACGGAGGCGACCAGCAACCGGAAGGCCGAGTGGTTGGCGTCCATCGGACCCCTGATCAGCACCGCCGTGACGCCAAGGAGGACCAGCAGGCTCCCGAGCGGGCGGGCGAGGGTCAGAATCGCTCCGGTCACGCCTCCGGAGTGGGGTGCTGCCCCCTGAAGCAGAGACGAGGACCAGAGCGCCGTTCCCCCACCGACCAGCACCATGGCCACGTCGAGCAGGAACTTCCAACGATCCTCCCGCAGCGGGCGGGAGAGCGGGAAGGAGAGCAGGGCCGCGAACATCAGGAGGCTGTCGGACAGGTAGAACGCGTCCGCCCAGTACCCCGGTGGGTTTCGTTCGAGAGCCAACATCGAGAACGCCAGGACCGCGCTTCCGATGAGCGCGACGCCGGCGCCAGCAGCGAGAAGTCGGAGGGCCTGCCGCACACCCGATTCGAGAACACTCCGTCCCGCGGCCAGCAGCAGCAACACCATGAGGACCGCGTGGAGCGGCAACAGCGCCAGGTTGGAGACGAGATCGCGCGGACCCGGATTTCCCCACCCCGCGCTCTCCCACAGCATGCAGGTCAGGGCATAGACGGCGACCAGCCCCGTGACCCACCCCACCGGGAGGGACATGGCTGCCCCGCCGGCCGGCCGAGTGCGACTCTGGGACTCTCGTCTGCGATTAGACATTCGCTTGCGTTTCGCCTCGCAGGGCTACCAAGCGGGGGCACAGCCACAGGCTGAGCCCAGCCGTGTAAGTGCAAGTAAACCAAGATGTTCTAGGCGGTTCGAATTGCAACGTATGCTTTCAGAGCCGCCCAGCTCAAACCGGCTCGATTGAAGGCAATCATGATGCCGTGGGCCCGAGAAAACACTGAAGAGACTCGTAACATGCCGGGCGACCGGCTGTGACCTATGACCTGGAGGCTGCGGGCTGCGGAGGGGGGCTGCCGAGGAGCTAATCCTTGAACGGCGACTTGGTCGAGCGAGTGGGTGGTGGGGCGCTGGAATCGAGGAGCCGCTGTAGCTCTTCCTTACTTAGCTCGAAGGGGTCTTTCTCGTAGCCTGGCGCCGGCGCGGTGCGGGCCCGCTCACGGTTGTCCCCCACCGGCTCTAGATCCCACTCGGTTCGGGAGCGGATCCGGATTTCCCACTCTCTTCCATCACGATCGATGAATTTCCGGAAGGCCATGGGCAGCCTCGGCGGTCAGGGCCGCACCAGCGCACGAGAGACCACCCTCAGCAGCGGCTTCCGTGCCGGGAACGGGACGGGTGGTGCAACAGAGCGAATCTAGATCGGTCCCAAACCCCTGCAAGCGGCGCCAAGTCCGGGGGGAGCTATGGCCAGCCCTGTCGGCAGCTGCTCACTCAGCGCTCTACGCCGGGCTCGGCGCGCCGCCCTCCTCCTCGATGTACTTCTCCGGATGCCGGGCCATCTCCTTCCGGAAATAGCGGCGTAGAGTCACGACGTCGTCAGGTTCGCTGGGACCCGCCTGGAACGGGGGGCCGATACCCACGCACCGCGACTGGTAGTCGAACCAGACCGGCACGATCGGCACGCCGGCCCCGAACGCGATCCGGTGGAAACCCGTCTTCCAGTGGGGCACCGGCCGGCGGGTTCCTTCCGGGGAGAGCGCCAGGACCCACGAGGGCCGCTCGCCGAAATGTCTGATCGCGACGCCCACCGTGCCATGCTCCACCGCTCGATCAATCGGCTCGCCACCGAGCCAGCGCAGCACCGGGGCCACGGGAAACCGGAAGATCGTGTGTTTGCCCAGCCAACTCGCTCGGAGGTCCAGGGCGAACATAGCCAGAACGCCGACGAAGAAGTCCCAGTTCGAAGTGTGGGGCGCCACGATGAGGACGAACTTCGGTAGCGGCGGCATCGCCCCCTCGATGCGCCAGCCGACCATTCGAAGACCCCAGCGGCCCAACGCGTGGGTGAGTGCGTTGCCTCGGCGGGGATAGTCCAGGCCGGGGCCGTCAGGAATCACTGTTGGGAGTCAGGGCGGGAGAAGCTCAGTGCCCGAGCCGGGTCTTGAGCTCGGCGAACCAGTTATTGACCAGGACCAGTCGCCCGGTGTTCGCGCGATGGGCCAGGCGATCGGTCGAAGCCAGAAACAGGAACGACCGGCCGTCCGGTGTGACCTCGAATGACTGATGGTAGAAGTCGATGTCGTAGTCGGCGACGGAGAAGAGCGGCGTGCGCTGGGCCACCGCGAACGTCGGAGCGGTCACGATGCGAGCCGCGATCAGCTGGTTCCCATTGAGAAAGTACAGCTCGCTGCCGTCGGGCGACCAGCGCGGGGCCCCGCCCCCACCAATCGACACCTGCCACCGGCCGCTCGCGGCGTTCGGGAACGGGCGCACGTAGACCTCGTATTGCCCCGACTCGTTCGAGGAGTAGGCCATCCAGTGTCCGTCCCGGGAGAGGGACGGGTGCAGTTCCTCGAACTGGGTGGCGGCCAACGGTACCGCAGCGGTATCGCCGCTGGTCCGCTTGCCCACGATGTCTCCGTGACCCTCGGCCGCGTCGTCAGTCCGCATGAGCAGCCACTGGCCGTCGCGCGACCAATCCGCCGATTGAATCGGCCGGTCAAGACTGGCCAGCAGCCGATCCTGCCCGCTCCCGTCGGAACGATGGGCATAGACGTTGCCCCCGCTCAGGGTGTCTCGGATATAGGCGACCTCACTCCCATCCGGTGACCAGACCGGTCGCCGCCCCTGTCCGGAGAAGGTCAGGCGGGTGAACGGTCCGTGATCCAGCTCCTTGATCCAGATGTCGAAGCCGTCACCCGAAGCGGCACCCACCGCGACCCGCTTGCCATCCCGCGACAGCGCAAACGAATTGAACCTTCCCACAAAGGCCGAATCGATCCGGGAGACCCTGCCGCTCCGGTCCACCCGCACCATGGTCCGATCGAGGCTGCCAACCCCAGCCCCCTGCACGTACAACAGCGTCCCCGACTCGCTGACCCCCAGCTGCACCGACGAGCTGTTGAGCACCTCGATGTTTTCGAGGACCGGCGAGGCGGTGCCGGTGAGCTTGAGGCTGCGGAGGTCGAAGGGGGCGGCCATCGCCACTCCGTCGCGGCGCACATACAGGATGTGACCGGTGGGGAGATACCAGGCTCGGGTGGCGTTGGGCACCAGGGTGGTGAACTTGCCTGACTTGAGGTCCACCACGGCCAGCTCCTGTGTGATGCAGTTCGAGTTGCAGAGCGTGACGAATACGCCACGAGCACCGGGGAGAGGATCGGCCATCGCGGCCGCCCGTCCCGACATCTGGGCCGTCGTCACCAGCGGAGTCGACGCGCCGCCGGCCTGGTTCATTCGCCGCAGGCCCAGGGTCTGATCGGTATAGACCAGGGTTCCATCGTCGAGCCACGCCAGGCCACCGAAGATGCTGCTGGCCGAATCGGCCAGGGTGATGGCCCCGCCCCCGTCGGTCCGCACCTTTCTGAGCTTGGTGCCGGTGACGAAGGCGATCCACTGCCCATCGGGAGAGAATGCCGGCATCCGTGCTCCCTGGGTCTCCGGCAGCAACCGCGCGTGCAGATCATCCCGGCTCCGGACCCAGAGCCGACCGCCGGCGTTCTCCTCGATGAAGGCGATGTGCGATCCATCCCGGGAGATCGCCAATACCGGCACTTGATCCACCAGCAACCCCACACTGTCGGAGAGGGTCACGAAGTCCCGGGTCACCGGCGGTGATGGAGAACGCCGAAGCCAGCCAAAGGCGGCCAGTAAGATCGCTAGGCCGGCCGCGACCCACCCCGCGAGTGGTTGCCACCTTCGGCCAGCCCCGAGCGCTGCGGGAGTCGCTGCGGTTGCTCGACCGGAGATCGTTGGTGCCCGACCGGCCAGCGCCTCGGAGAACTGGGCGGCGGTCGAGAACCGGTCGGCGGGAAGCTTCTCCAGCGCAGTCAGCACCGCCTGCTCCACGTGGGCCGGAATCGTGTGTCGTTGGGAGATCAGCGGCCGGGGATGCTCGGTGAGGACCCGGGCCACGATCGCCTGGGCGGTGGCGCCGGTGAAGGGCGGCTCGCCGGTCAGCATCTCGTAGACCACGCACCCCAGCGCGTACACATCCGAGCGGGCCGTGATCTCCCGCTCGCCCATGGCCTGCTCCGGACTCATGTAGTGGGGAGTGCCGAGACTCATCCCGGTCTCGGTCATCCGGCTGCCACCCGCGCTGCTCACCGCGAGGGCGATGCCGAAGTCGGCCACCAGGGCCTGGCCGTCGTGGAGCAGGATGTTCTCGGGCTTGATGTCCCGGTGGATCACGCCGTGGCGATGCGCGTAATCGAGAGCGCCGGCCACTTCGCGACCGATCCGCACTGCGTCGTCCACCGGCAGCTGCTTCTCCCGGTTGAGCCGGTCGCGCAGCGATTCGCCCTCGACGTAGGGCATGACGTAGAAGACGGTCCCGTCCACCTCTCCCGAGTCATGCAGCGGGAGAATGTGGGGATGCTGCAGGTTGGCCGTGGTCTTGATCTCGTGGAGGAACCGCTCGGCGCCCAGCACCGCGGCCAGCTCAGGTCGCAGGACCTTGAGGGCGACGTGCCGATCGTGGCGGAGGTCCTGGGCCAGATAGACGGTCGCCATCCCGCCCGAGCCGAGCTCGCGCTCGATGCGATAGCGATCGGAGAGCGCCGTCGTCAGGCGCGTGGAGGGGTCGCTCACAGGCTACCTATGCTCTCGGCGCAACTGGTCGAACCAGTTCAGCGTGACGTACACGGTCTGCGCGGCGCCCTGCACTTGCTGAAACAGCGTGAAGTTCTGCCCGTCCGGCGTGACGTCGTAATCTCGCATGCCGGCGAACTGGTTGTATCCCCCGGAAAAGAGCTCGGTCCGGTTGCCGACCTCGAACCCGCCCTGGGTGCGGACCGCGGCAGCCATCATCCGGTCGGTGATCCGATAGAAGATCTCGCGACCATTGGGAGACCAGACCGGCTCGACGCCACCGTTGAGCGACACTTGCCACCGGCCTCCCGGGCCGGGGTAGGGGCGCACATAGACTTCGGGGCGACCCGATTCGTCGGACACGTAGGCCATCCATTTCCCATCGGGCGAGAGGGCGGGACTGAAGTTGTTGAAGCCGCTGGCCAGCACTTGCTGCGGTGTGCGGTCCCCGCTGGTGGCGACGCGCCAGATGGCCGACTTGGTCTGCTCCTGAGTTCTCCCATAGTAGAGAAGTGCCTTGCCTCCCGGCTCGAAAGTCGCCGGGAACCATCGCCCGGCCGTGGTGACCAGAGACTCGGGCGGACTGCTCCCATCAGCCAGGACCCAGTAGATCGAGGTGGCGAACGCACCAAACCCTCCCGGGCTCCGTTGGTACGCGATCCGCCGGCCGTCCGGCGACCACACCGCGTAGTCGGCGGTGGTATCGAAGGTCAGCCGGGTCCGGACCCGTTGCTTCAGATCGAGGATCCAGATATCGACCGACCCGAGGTTGGCATCGGTGAAACGGCTCACGGTAACGCGCTTCCCGTCAGGCGAGATCCGGCCGTTGTAGTAGTAACCGCTGTCGGAGCCGGCCGGCCGGGCGACGCCACTGCGATCCACCAGCAGGAGCCAGTTCCCCGAAGTCACCGAAGACTGAAAAGCCATGTCGCCCGAAGCGGAGATCCCCATGTTCCGGTCGCCATTGGCACTGGTGAACAGCTTGTCGGTGACCGGCAGTGCGGCGCCGGTGACCTCCAGCCGCTTGGCGTCGAAGGGAACCGCGGTGACGAGCCCGGAAGGATCGGAGAGCACGACGAAACCGCCATTGATGTAGCGCGGATAACCGCCGACCTGAGCCAGGCGTTTGACCTGCCCGCTGGTCCGAACCAGGACAGCCAGCTTCAGTGACCCATGCCCGTACGCGCTCAGGAGCACTGCCCGGCCATCTGGCAAGGCCTCCGGCCAGAGCAGGGTCTCGCCGCTGTCCGGCTTCGCGATCCGTCGCGGGGTGCCGCCGGCTGCCGGAACCTCGAACAGACCGGTATCGGAAGCGAAGACGATCGTATCCCCAGGCAGCCAGGTTGCCCCGTAGGTGTTGCCGGGTGCGTCGCACAGTGGGGTGACGGGGCCGCCGGCCAGCGCGACCTTGACCAGTTTGTTGTCCTGCTTGAACCCCACCGTCCGGCTGTCGGCGGAGAAGAAGGGGAGGATGGCGCCTTCCGACCCCGGAATCGGGACCGGATCGACCTGATCCATGCCGCGGACGTAGAGTCGCTGCCCCGAAGGCGCCTTGCCGACGTACACGATGCGGGAGCCATCCGGCGAAAACGCGATGGTTGATCCCGTAGCGCCGACCGGTTCCGCGTCGCGGGGCAGCACGACCCCGAAGCGAACGACCTGTCGAGGCAGGCCGGCCGGTCGGGGACGCGCGACGGCCCAGAGCCCGGCACCCGTTGCCGCCGCCAGGATCAGACTGGAGGCCATGATGAGCCGCTGGCGCCGCCTTCCCGCTCCAGTGAGCGCAACCGCTGGGGAAGCGGCGGTCATCAGGGGAATACTCCCCGGATGGGTCAGTGCGTCCGCGAACTGGCTGGCCGAAGTGAATCGATCGGCGGGGAGCTTCTCGAGCGCCATCCGCGCGGCCGCTTCGACGTGGGCCGGAATGGTGTGGCGCTGTAGCGTGAGGGACCGGGGTGTCTCCGTCATCACCCGGGCAATGATCGCCTGCGCGGTGGGGCCGGTGAACGGTGGCTCCCCCGCCAGCATCTCGTAGAGCACGCAGCCCAGGGCGTACACATCCGCGCGAGGCGTGATCTCCCGTTCGCCCATCGCCTGCTCGGGCGCCATGTAGAACGGCGTGCCGAGACTCATCCCGGTCTCGGTCATCCGGGTGCTGCCGTCGGAACGAGAGGCGGCAAACGCGATCCCGAAATCCGCGACCAGGGCGCTCCCGTCGTGGAGCAGAATGTTTTCCGGCTTGACGTCCCGGTGGATCACGCCATGCCGGTGCGCGTAATCGAGGGCGCTCGCCACTTCCCGCGTGATCCGGACCGCCTCGTCCACCGACAGCTGCTTCTCCCGGTTGAGCTTGTCGCGGAGTGACTCCCCCTCGACGAAGGGCATGACATAGTAGACGATGCCGTCGGCCTCGCCCGAGTCGTGCAAGGCCAGGATGTGAGGATGCTGCAGGTTGGCGGTGAGCTGGATTTCCTTGAGGAAGCGTTCGCCCCCGAGAATGGCGGCCAGCTCGGGTCGCAGGACCTTGAGGGCCACCTTGCGATTATGGCGGACGTCCTGCGCGAGGTACACGGTCGCCATGCCACCCGAGCCGAGCTCGCGCTCGATGCGGTAGCGGTCCTCCAACGCGTGGACCAGGCGCTCGGGAGCGGTCACGTCGTACTCCGGCGCCGAGCCACCAGCACCGTAATGTTGTCGGTCCCCCCTCGTTCCAACGCCAGGTCGAGTAGGCAGTGGCACAGCTGCTCCGAGGATTTCACGCGTCCGATCTCCGCGGCGATTTCGTCGTCGCTCACGTGTTTGGTCAATCCATCACTGCAGAGCAGGAGGACACCGCCCGGCCGGACTTCAATCCGGCTCACTTCCGGGCTGGTCTCCTCACCGCCGATGGAGCTGACCAGGATGTGACTGAACGGAGAGGCCGCCGCCCGCTCGGGCGGCAGCGCTCCCCGGTCCACCAGCTCCTGGGCCATGGTCTGGTCGCGGGTCACCTGCCGGAGCTTCCCCTCGAAACAGTAGTAGAACCGGCTGTCGCCCACCTGCACCGTGTACATGTACGGCCACACCCCGATCACCAGCGTGAGAGTGGTGGCCATGTGCCGCACCTCCGGGTGGGACTCGGCTTCGGCTTTGACTTTCGCGTGGGCCTCGAACACTGCGGTCTTGAGGGCGTTGAAGAAATGGTCGTCCGCGGCCGAGCCGGCGGTGTGGTAGCACCGCAGAGTCTCGGAGACGTAGCGGGTGACTGCCTCCACCGTCAGCCGACTGGCCTCGGCACCGCCACCGCCACTGGCCACGCCATCGGCCACCATCATTACGGTGGCCAATCGGTCGCCTCTGAGCGGCAACGTGTCCGGCGAAGGAAGACTGGTTCCGTGGATAACGACCTGGGGATGAACGGTGCAGAGGAGAAACTGGTCCTGATTCTCCCTCCGGACCTTGCCGGTATGGGTGAGGCCGAAAAGGTCGAGCTCGTCGTCCCGCGGGCGCTGATCCGCCTCTGCAGGGACCGATGTGGTACGCAGTTGGGTCGCACTCATGGTTGCCTCCATCACCCCAGGATCTCGATGTCCGCCAAAATGGGGTGTCGAGACCCACGCCGCCATCCTGAACTGTGCCCTGCCAGGCCGGTCACCGCGCAGGGCCGAGGCGCGACCGGATCTCCTGAAGCCAGTTGAAGACCACCACGACGGCGCCGGTCGGATTGGGTTCCTGTCGAATCATCAGGAAGCGGCGATCGTCGGGACTGACCGCGTAATCGGCGTGAATTCCTTCGGCGGCGAACTGGCCGGCGTCGAACAGCGCATGTTGCTCCCCGATCGGCAGACGGGACCCGGAGGCAATGGCCGCGGCCATGAGCTGATTGGCCCCGTTGCGGTAGAAGAGCTCCCGGCCGCTGTGGGCCCAGACCGGCTCACTCCCTCCTGTCGTCGAGACCTGCCATTTGCCGTCGTTGACGGCCGGGAATGGCCGCACGTACACCTCGGCTCGCCCTGATTCGTCCGAGACGTAGGCCAGCCAGCGCCCATCGTCCGAGAGGGCCGGCGCATACTCGTCCGCCGGCGAGGCCAGCAGGGGAATCACCGCCGAGTCCGACCCGGACCGCCGCGCGTAGATATCGCGACCCTCGGCGCCACCACCACCCACGCGAAAGATCAGCCACTGGCGGTCGGCCGACCACAGGCCCTCGTAGCTCGGCCGGGCTCCGCTGTCGGTCGGCACTCGCACCGGAGCCGCGCTACCATCCGCGAGACCGCTGTACAAGCCTCCGTCCGCGCTGGCGAAAAGCACCGACTTGCCGTCCGGACTCCAGCTTGGACGAAGGTTGCCGTTCCCGTTCAGCGTCAGGCGGGAGAGCGGCCCCCCCAACCGCTTGATCCAGATGTCGAGTCCGGTGCCCGTGCGCAGCGACAGCGCCACGCGAGACCCATCCGGCGAGAGAGAAGGGTTGTCGTAGCTGTCAGTCCAGTGCGGCTCGATTTCGTGCACGGTCCCCCCTCGGTCTACCCATACCGGCGTGCCGAGCCGGTTCTGGAATGCCGAGTAGATGAGAGTGCCGGAACGCGAGAGCGCCAGCGCCGCCCCGTTATTGAAGGGAAGGACCTGGACCCCTTCCACCAGAGGTTGGGCCGGTCCGTCGAGCGTCGCGCTCCGGGCATCGAAGCGGGCCACCCCGACCTTCCCGTCGTTCTGCACCATGACCAGAAACCCCGGCGGCAGGTACCTGGCCATGATCCCGGGGCCGAGCCGTTTCACCTCGCGGGTCTGCAGGCGCCGGGCAAGGATCTCGGCGCTAGCACCTGCCCCAGCGACGTACAGCAACCACTTCCCTCCCGGCAGGATTTCGGGGCGGAACAGAGCGGGGGCCTTGCCCAGGGAAGAGTCCCGGGGAACCACCACTTCCGCTCGCCCACCCGTTGCCGGGACTCGCCGGATATCCTTGGTGCTGGCGAAATAGACGAAGCCATCGTCCCCCCAGCTGCTCCCCCCATTGGCAGCGGAGTCTCCTACCAGGGTCGTGGGCAGCCCGCCGGCGACCGGGACCACGACCAGCTCGCCCTTCGTAGTACCGGCGGTGAAGGCCAGCGAGCGGCCATCGGGGGAGAAGGCCGGTTCGTAAGCATTATGCGTCCCCGGGATCGGGGAACCGGTAAGTGCATCGAACCGCCGACTCCAGAGCTGGAAGTCCGAGGGACCGGCACCTACGGGATAGACGAACGACTTTCCGTCCGGAGCGACTGCGAAGGTGTTGTTGTTGAAATGCAGGAAGGGTTCTTCCTTGGGAAAGGCAATCGCCAGACGCACGGTCGACTGGGACGACTCCGCAGCCGGACGAAGCCAGCCCCAGAGGGCAAGCGCGGACGCTGCCGCCGCCAGGCCCCATCCCAACCAGGCAACTCGCGGGACTCGTGCCCCGATCCTGGACCTCGCCCCCTCATCTCGCGGGATGGATGTCGTGGCGCCGGGCGCCAGGGCGGACGCGAACTCGGCTGCGCTCCCGAACCGATCGGCCGGTAGCTTGGCCAAGGCCACCCGCACCGCGACATCCACCGACTCGGGTACAGTGTCCCGCAGGCGGCGGATCTCCAACGGCTTCTCGGTCAGGACCTTGGCGACGATCGCCTGGGCCGTGGAACCGGTAAACGGAGGATCCCCAGTGAGCATCTCGTAGAGCACGCACCCCAAGGCATACACGTCGCTCCGGGCGGTCAGCGCCCGTTCACCCATCGCCTGCTCGGGACTCATGTAATGCGGCGTCCCGAGACTCATCCCGGTCTCGGTCATCCGGCTCCCGCCCGCGCTGGAGGCCGCCAGCGCGATCCCGAAATCCGCCACCAGCGCCTGGCCGTCGTGAAGCAGCACGTTCTCGGGCTTGATGTCCCGGTGGATCACCCCATGGCGATGCGCGTAATCGAGCGCGCTGGCAATTTCCCTCGTGATCCGCAGAGCGTCGTCGACGGGGAGCTGCTTCTCCCGGTTCAATCGGTCGCGCAGCGATTCGCCCTCGACGTAGGGCATGACATAGAAGACGGTCCCGTCCACCTCGCCGGAGTCGTGGAGCGGGAGGATGTGCGGGTGCTGCAGATTGGCGGTGGTCTTGATCTCGTGCAGGAAGCGCTCGCCGCCCAGAATCGCCGCCAGCTCGGGCCGGAGGACCTTCAGGGCGACCGGGCGATCGTGACGAACATCGTGGGCCAGGTACACGGTGGCCATGCCGCCCGAGCCGAGCTCGCGCTCGAGCCGGTAGCGGTCTGCGAGGGCCGTCGCAAGACGGTTGGTGTCGGTCACGAGTTCGCTGCCAAAATGCGGCGCCGAGAATATGGTCGCTAGTCTACCGACGCGGAATGGTTGGCCGTGCTACATCCGCGCCAGAATCGCCTGGAACCGGGGATCGCCGCGCAGTGAGGAGAAGTCCGGGTCGTTCTCGATCCAGGCCTTGAGGCCGAAGCCGAACTGTACCGCCTTATCCAAACACTCGATGGCCAAGTCGGGCTTGCCCTGGACGGCGTAGAAGCAGGCCGTGTTATAAAGCATCCCGGAGTCCTCCGGGTCGATCGCCAGGGCCCGCTTGGCCCACTCCAGGCCCTTGTCCCGCTGCCCCACGTAGGCCAGCTGCATGGCGCCCAGGTTGAGCGCCCGTGAGTCGTCCGGGTTCAGCTCCACATGATGCTCCATGAGCTGCAGCGCGCGCCGGCGCGCGACCTCCGCCTCCGCCTGACGGCCATCCGCCTCGTAGGTCATGGAGAGGAACGAGGCCGTCTGGTAATCGTCCGGACGGAGCCGGAGGGCCTCCTCGTAAGAACGGGCAGACTCCTTGAACTTGCCTTGCTGAAACAGGGCGCGCCCGAAGAAATAGTAGGCCTCGAACAGCTTCGGATTGAGCCGAATCGCCGTAGCGAATTCCTGCTCCGCCTCGTCGTAGCGTTTGGCGAAGGTGAGGGCCAGGCCGCGCGAGCTATGGGCTTCGGCCAGCTCCGGGTCGAGCTCCAGGGCCTTCCGGCTCACCGCATCGGCCTTTTCCAGGTGCGCGGCACTCGCGTCCCAATAGATGTAGATGAACGAGCAGCAGTCGGCGACGCCTGAGTAGGCCAGCGCGTAATTGGGGTCGATCTCGATGGCTCGCTCGAACATCCGGCGCGCGTACTCGACGCTTTTCCGGCGCCACTGATGGAAGAACTGCCGGCCGCGGAGATAGCACTCGTAGGCCTGGACGTTGGCGGTGGGGAGCTTCTCGATCGCCCGTTTCTCTTCGTCGGTGAGCATCACCCGCAGCGCCTTGACGATGTTCTGCGCGATCTCTTCCTGAACCTGGAACACGTCCTCCAGATCGCGCGAGTAGCTTTCCGACCAGAGCTGGAAACCGCCCGCCACGTCGATCAGCTGCGCCGTGATCCGGAGGCGATTCCCGGCCTTGCGGACGCTGCCCTCGAGCACCGTGGCCACCTTGAGCTTGGCACCGATGTCGCCGATGTCCTCGTTCTTCCCCTTGAAGGCAAAGGCCGAGGTCCGCGAGGCGACACGCAATGCCTCGACCTTGCTGAGCGCGTTGATGATCTCCTCGGCGATTCCATCGCAGAAGTAGTCCTGGTCCTTCTGCGGGCTCATGTCGGCGAAGGGGAGAACGGCGATCGACTTGCCGGCCTGCGTCGCCGGTGTGGTGCCAGGCGGTGTGTTCCCGGAAGGCAGGGTCAGCGCATGCGCGAACTGCGCCGCGGTGGCAAACCGGTCGGCCGCGACCTTGGCGAGGGAGCGGGTCACCGCCTGCTCCACCGCCTCCGGCACCGTGGCACGCGCCGCACGGGCCGAGGGGACCGGCTCGGTGAATCGCTTGGTGATGATCGCCTGGGCCGTAGGACCGGTGAAGGGCGCCGACCCGACCAGCATCTCGTAGAGCACGCACCCCAGGCTGTAGATGTCGCTGCGACCGTCGGGCTCGACCTCGCCCGCCGCCTGCTCCGGGCTCATGTAGGCGGGAGTCCCCACCGCGGAGCCGGTCTGGGTCAGGTTCTCCCGTCCTGCGGCACTCACCGCCTTGGCGATCCCGAAATCGGTGACCAGCGCCTCCCCTTCGTGCAGCATGATGTTCTCGGGCTTGATGTCCCGGTGAACGATCTGCTGGCGATGGGCGTAGTCGAGGGCGCCGGCCACCTGGCGCGCGATCTGGGTGGCATCTTCGAGGGCGAGCTGCTTCTCGCGGCGGAGCCGGTCGCGGAGCGATTCGCCTTCCACGAACGGCATCACGTAGTAGAGCAGCTCACCGGCCCGACCGGAGTCGTGGAGCGGCACGATGTGGGGATGATTGAGCCGGGCCGCGACCTTGATCTCACGGAGGAACCGCTCCGATCCCAGCGCCGCGGCCAGCTCCGGATGCAGTACCTTGAGCGCCACCCGGCGGTCGTGCTTGAGGTCCTGGGCCAGGAAGACGGTCGCCATTCCGCCGCGCCCCACCTCCCGTTCCACCACGTAGCGATCGGCCAGTGCAGCCTTCAGGCGATCGATCAGAGAGTCGTTCACGCCGATCGCTCCAGACATGGCATTGAGTACCTCACCTCGGGGTTAGAGCCGGGCCAGCAGAGACTGAAATCTGGGGTCGTCACGGAGGGAGGCCAGATCGGAGTCGTTCTCCAGCCATTCCCGATGCCCGAATCCGTTCCGGATCGCCTTGTCGAGCAGGGCCAGCGCCTCATCCTTCTGCCCGCCCAGGGCGTGGCAACAGGCCACGTTGTAGAGCTGGCTGGAATCCTCCGGATCCAGAGCCAGCCCCCGGCGGGCCCAGTCCAGCGCCTGATCGCGCTTGCCCTGCTCCATCAGCGCCGAGGCTCCCAACACCAGGGCCCGGATGTCTTCCGGGTTGGTCTCCAGGTGCCGCTCCGCGAGGGCGATTCCGCGGCGCTGCGCGGCCGAGCCTTCCTCGGTACGGCCCAACGAGCGAAGGTCCTGGACCATCAACAGCGGAGCCTGGTAGTCCTCCGGGCGCACCCGTGCGGCTTCGGTGTACTCCCGGACCGCCGCCTCATGCTTCCCCTGCTGGAACAATGCCCGCCCGTAGAAGTAGTGCGGCTCGTACAGGTTGGGGCCCAGTCGGATCGCGCGCTCGTAGTTGGCATTGGCTTCCTCGTAGCGCTGACTCAGCGAGAGGACCAGCGCCCGCGAGGTGATGGCCTCCGGCATCTCGGGGTTGAGCTCGAGCGCCTTCTGACTGTAGCTGTCGGCTTGCTCCAGGTTCGACCGGCTGGCGTCCCAATACATGTACAGCACCGAGCAGCAGTCGGCCGCCCCGGCGTATCCTTGGGCATAACCCGGATCGATCTCGATGGCCCGCTCGAACATCCGACGGGCGAACTGGATGCCGGTCCGGCGGAACTGATGGAAGAACTGCCGGCCCCGGAGGTAGAACTCGTAGGCCCGGACGTCCGCGGTGGGGGCCTTCTCGATGGCCCGCTTCTCGTCCTCGCTCAGGACCACGCGGAGCGCCTTGACGATGTTTTCGGAGATCTCGTCCTGGATCGCGAAGACGTCCTCCAACTCGCGATCGTAGCGCTCCGACCAGAGGTGATAGCCGTCGGCGACGTTGACCAGCTGGGCGGTGACCCGGAGCTTCTTTCCCGCCTTTCGGACGCTCCCTTCGAGCACCGTCGCCACCTTGAGCTTCCGACCGATCTCCCCGATGTCCTCGTTCTTCCCCTTGAAGGCAAAGGCCGAGGTCCGCGAGGCCACTCGCAGCGCCTGAATCTTGGTCAGGGCATTGATGATCTCCTCGGCGATGCCGTCCGTGAAGTATTCGTTCTCAGGATCGGCGCTCATGTTGACGAACGGCAGCACCGCGATCGACTTGGCCGTGGGCACCGGAGTGACCACCAGCGTCGCATTGGGTGGCGTCACGATCCGCGCGGAACCCAGCGCCTGCCCCAGCAGCGCCGCGGTCGCGAATCGTTCGTGGGGCTCTCGCGCCAGCGTCTTGGTCACCACTTCGTCCAGTTCGGGCGACACCCCGCTTCTCCGGGCCTTGAGCGACGGCACCGGCTCGGTGAAGCGCTTGCTCATGAGCGCCTGAACCGTGCTCCCGGTGAACGGGGCGCTGCCGGCCAGCATTTCGTAGAGCACGCATCCCAGGCTGTAGATGTCGCTCCGGCCGTCGGGCTCTCCTTCTCCCGACGCCTGCTCCGGGCTCATGTAGGTCGGGGTTCCGACCGCCAGGCCCGTCTGAGTCAGGCTCTCGCTCCCCGCCGCGCTCACCGCCTTGGCGATCCCGAAATCGGTCACGATCGCCTCGCCTTCGTGGAGCATCACGTTCTCGGGCTTGATGTCCCGATGCACCACGCCCTGGCGGTGGGCGTAGTCGAGCGCCGCCGCCACATCCCGCGCGATCCTGACCGCGTCATCCACGGGAAGCTGCTTGTCCTTGTTGAGCCGGTCTCGCAGCGATTCACCTTCCACGAAAGGCATCACGTAGTAGAGCAGCCCGTCGGCCCGCCCCGAGTCGTAGAGAGGAAGGATGTGAGGGTGCTGAAGGCGCGCCGCGATCTGGATCTCACGCAGGAATCGCTCGGGGCCCAGGGTGGCGGCCAGCTCGGGGTGCAGCACCTTGAGCGCCACGCGCCGGTCGTGCTTGATGTCCCGGGCCAGGAAGACGGTGGCCATTCCTCCTCGGCCGACCTCGCGGTCGAGGAGATAGCGGTCGGTCAGACTGGATTGCAGGCGCTGCAGCAGGTCGGCCATTGGCGTTACGGTCCGGCCGCCTTCATGGCTGCCGTGCTATCTCCCAGCATCAGCCACTCGACGATCGAGAGCGGCAGGCTGCCGTAGCTGATCAGTTGGTCGTGGAACGCCCCCAGGCGGAAATTGGCGCCCTCCTGATCGCGATACTTCCCGAGCAGCCGCATGATCTGCCACTTGCCGACCATGTAAGTGATCTTCTGGGTGGGACTGGACGCCGCTCCTGCCGCCTCTCCCTCCGCCGCTTCCTTGTCGAGTCCCCCCGCTTCCATGAAGTACTTTACCGCCTGGTCGAAGGTCCAGCGCCCGGTGTGCAGGTTCACATCCACGCCGATCCGGGCCCCGCGGTAGCGCGAGAGCCGGAGCACCTGGCCGTGCGCGGCCGAGTTCTCGGGGTAGAAGCCGCTCCGGAGCAGCATCTCCTCGCCGTAGAGCGCCCAGCCCTCGATGAAGATTCCGTCGTTCTGCTGTCGCCGGATCTCGTCGCTCACGTGGTTGGCGATCGAGATCTGGAGAAAGTGCCCGGGGATCCCTTCGTGCCCCAGGATCGGCCGCGGGTCTTCGATGGCCGCCCGGATGTAGAAATTGCCGCTCTTGGGGTTGTAGGTAGGGATGAAGAAGAAGCCGCTGGGGTCGCTGTCGTAGAGCCCGGGCGGATTCATGAAGCCGCCGGGGCTGGTCGGCTTGAATGCCTCTGGCAGCTGGCGAATCAGGAAGGGACCAATGTAGGAGGGAATGGTCACCAGCTCGTTCGCCTTCAGGAATCCCACGATGTCGTTGAGGCGGCTCTGGTACGCCGCCAGGAACTCTTCCTGGTCCCTGGGGATGTTGGGGCTGCGGGCTGGGTCCGGCGAGGCGAGGCTGGGGTCGCTCAGCATCGCCTCGAGCCCCCGATTCCGTGCCAGTTCGGCCTCGCCCAGCATGGCCACCTGCTCGGCATCGACCGGCAGCAGGTACCAGTGTTTGATCAGGTAGTTGTAGTTCTTCTCACCCATCGGGCTCCAGGCCACCATGCGGGGGAGCCTGGCCTCCAGCCAATCGGCAAATCCGTGGAGGGCGCGTATCGCACCGTCCCGCGCCTTGACCAGCGCCGCCTGCTCTTCCGGACTCAGGCTGTCCGCCAGAGTCATCAGGCTGGTGTTGAAGAGATCGTCCCCCGAGCGGGCCGCATCGATGGCGAGCTGAGCGTAGAGCTTGACCGGTTTGGTGAGATTGACCTTGCCCTGCTCCAGGAGCGCCGGCATCCGCCGCAACCTGGCCGTGGCGGCCAGCGCCCGGGTCCGATGCGGGGCGTACTCCTTCTTGAGCAGGCTGAAGATGGCGTTACTGCACTCGCCCACGTAGGTCTGGGGATCCGATTCCTCGGGGAAGAGCACGCGGCCGAAAAACGCGACTCCCTCGAGCTGCGAACGGAACAACATGAGATCGATCCGATCGTCGCGGGGCCAACCCTTCGTACTCATCGCCTTGACCCGCGCCAGCAGCTGCTCGACGTGCGCCCGACGAGCCCGCACCGCGCTCATGCTGTAGTCGGCCAGCCGATCGTCCCACATGTGCAGACCCTGATCGCTGGAGCTCACCGGGTAGCTCTGGTCGCGCCAGGCGTAATAACGAACGGCCAGCGCACGCAGCGTGTCCGGAGAGGCCGCCGGGGTGCGGGCCTGTGCCGCCAGGCCGCCGGTCCCGACGACCGAGACCATGGCCCATGCCAGGAGTGGTCCCTTCAGCATCGATGTCTCCAGAAGTGCCGACTGCGGTCGGCTTCGGGGGCTTGGAGCGCGGGGTTTCAGGCCGTCAAGAATGGCGAGGACGGGCCCGGTTCGCTACCAGGGTCAGGGACCCGCCAGGAGGCGACGTACTTCTTCCAGTTCGGGCAGGCCGGGATCGGCCTGGTGCCAGATCTCCTGAAGATCCCGGATGGCCGACTGGGCGGCCTTGGTATCACCGGCGCCGGCGGCGGCGCGGGCCAGGCCGATCAGTGAGCGCGCTCTCCGCGGGGCCCCCTGCAGCGCCCGCTCGAACTCGATCTCCGCCTCGCCCGGGCGCTGCATCCCCAGGAGCAACTCGCCCAGCAACTCATGGGAGGGCTTGATCCAGGTAGGGGGACCGAAATCGACCGGGATCGTCTCTTCGAGGGCAATCGCCTGTCGCACCAGTGCCACCGCCGTGTCGCCGTGGCCGGCTCCCGCCTCGAGGGACGCGCGCAGTTGCGAGGAGAGAATCGCCGCGACTTGCCTGCTATCGTCCTCGCCTGGACCCACCTCCGCCTGCCTCAGGCTGTCGAGGCCGGTCACCGCCTTCTCCGCCGCGCCCCGATCCCCCCGCTTGAGTGCCGCCAGGCCCAGGACATATCGGTCGCAAACCAGTGGAACGCTCGGCCCGTCGTCGAGGTCGATGGTCCAGTCCGCCACCGGACTGGTCCAGGCCTCGGTGTTGACCAGGTAATGCGCCCGCATCCAGGCCAGGGCATGGCGCCTCGGTCGTGACCCTCCCTCACCCAGATTGGCCCGGACCCGCTCCAGCAGCCTGGTGGCTTCCACATAGCGACCCTGCTGCAACAGCCCATAGTCGAGCCACGCCGTGTAGTGTCCCGGCACTTCCGCAGTGGCCTTCACCGCAATCGCGTTCTGTGAAACCACCTGGTCCCACATGCCGAGCGCCACGAAGATGTGGGTGGTCATGTGCTGGGCGTGGGCCGCATCGGGCGCGATCCCCGAATAGGCACGAGCCGCCGGGAGCCCCAGTGGCGCATGGACCGGATCGTCAAAGGCGTGAATCAGGTAGTGCGCGGCGCCGGGATGGTTGGGGTTGACCCGGAACACGCTGTCGGCGATCGCTGCCGCGCGCATGTACGTCGGCACGTTTCGAATTCCCTGACTCAGCCCCTCGAGCGCCAGCGCGTAGAACACCTTGGCCTCGAGATCCTTGGGGTACTTGCGGGCCACTTCTGCCATCACTGTCGCATAGGCGGTGTCGCGGACCGGCTTGGAGCCGGTCCCGTAGAGGGCCTCTACCGCCGACAGGTAGTCCTTCTCCCTGGCAGTGGGGGCCCGCTTCTGGCGCGCCTCCGGCGTCGGTCCCAGTCGAGCCAGGGTGGCGCGCGCCGAGACCGAGTCCTGTTCGTTCCAGATCGGATGGGTGTAGCTCATGGCCTCGCCCCAGTAGGCCATGGCGAAGCCCGAATCCAGTGCCTGGGCCTTCTTGAAGGCCTTGATCGCCGACTCGTACTCGAAGCTGTGCAGGTACAGCACGCCCTGGATGAATTGTGCCTGCGCGGCCCCCTTGGCCGAGGTGGGGAAACTGATGGTGCCCAGGCGCGGAGGCTGCTGGGCCGTGGCCGTCGAGGGGAGCGCCACCAGCAGGGCGGCGAGCAGGGCGTGTCGAATCGGAGACCCGGTCATCGTGATTCCTTTTGACGCATGGGGACCGCTCGCTCCGCGGTCATGATGTCCATCTCGTCCCGGCGCGCCAGCCGGGGCAGAGTGGGATCCCGCTCTCCAGCCGGCGTGAAGGTGACCGAGACCGCCTCCGGCAACAGATGGGCGATGGAGTTGGCGTAGTACTCCAGGAGCGGCCGTTGAGCGGGAAGGATAACGTACTCGGTTCCCTGTTCCACCAGGATCCGCCGCATCCGGAACATGCGCCAGGCGCGGTCCCAGACTTCGTCGACCGCCAGGTCGCGGCGCACCACCCGCGCGTTGAACTCGGTCAATCGGTCCCGCAGCTCATCGATCCGCTCCAGCAAACGGGCCCTGGGTACCACGCTGGTATTGAAGGAAAGCAGCGCGGCCGAACAGAGCGGCACCGGCGTCACCGGGATCACCTGGCCGATCCGCTCCAGGGTCAGCTCCGCCAATTGCTGCACGTGCGGGAGGCGCTGGTCCTTGGGCATCTGCAGCAGGTCGGAAGGTTGAGTCGCCAGCCAGGCCCGGACCGAGACCGGCGTTCCCAGGCTCACCGCCACCCGTCCATAGCGCCGGAGCCGCCCCGTGAAAAACCTGAGGAGGTTGGACCACAGATAGGCTGCGACGCCTCCGAGCTGCCGCCAGCGGGAGAGTGGCTTGACCCCGATCACACGCTCCCGGATCAGAGAGCGATCCTCCAGTACCCGGTCGTAATTGATCCCCACCGGGATCAGCCAGATGTCATGGGCGAAGGTAGGGTCGTTCATGGTGCGGAGGATGTAGTCGATGAGCCCGATCTTCGGCGGTCGCAGCGCCCCGTCCCGGGAGAGGCCACCCTCCGGAAAGATCCCCTGGGTCACCCCGTTCCGGGTGATCAGCTGCACATAGCGCTCGAGCACCGCGTGATAGAGCGGCTCGCGATAGCGGCGGCGGATGAAGTAGCTGCCGAAGCTCTTGAACACGTACTCCAGTGGCCAGACGCGCGCCCACTCACCCACCGCGTAGCTGATGCTCACCACCCGGGCGAGCACGTAGGCCACGACCACGTAGTCGGCGTTGCTCCGGTGGTTCATGAGGTAGACCACCATGTCCTCGCGAGGGACACGGCCCAGTGCCTCCCGGTCCTGGTACTCGATCGAGGCCTTGTAGAGCAGGTTGATGAGGAAGCGACTCAGGTTGTAGCCGATCCGGTAGTAGGAGAGCACGTTGAAGAAGGGGACGATCTCGTCGATGTACTCGTTGACCAGGCGACGTACCTCGCCGTCGGTCATCGGATGCTCGCGCTGGTGCTGCGCCATCGCCTCGAGCACCAGGGGATCCTGGAGGAGCTGCTCCCGGATGATGTCCCGCTTCACCAGCTTGTAGCGGTCCAGGCGGGCCTGGAACTGGTGGATCGCTCGGAGGGCGGAGCGGCGCAGCCTCTCTTGCAACGCGACGGCGAGGGCCGCCGCCAGCACCAGCCCTGCCAGGGCGATCCCCGCGATCCACCAGACCCGTTCGTTCATGCCGGTGCGCTGGGGGGGGTGAGCACCCCGGGGTGGCCCTCCAGCTTGGCTTGTTGATAGGCCATCCCCTCGAGGCGGATGACCCGCTCGCGAATCGGCGGATGGGATCCGAAGACGTCTCCGACCACGCCCGGTCGTTCCGACGCGGGGCGCCCCAACGCGTCCACAATACAGAGATGAGCGGCGCCGTGGGTGATCGTGGTAGTGGGTCCGGTGGCCCCATCCAGCTTTTCGAGGGCACTCGCCAGCGCCATCGGGTTGCGGGTGAACTGCGCGCCGGTCGCATCGGCCAGGAATTCGCGCTTCCGGCTCACCGCCATGGCCAGCAGCTGGGAGAGGATCGGTGCGACCACCAGCGAGAGCAGCCAGGCCACCAGAACGATCAACGCGAGCGGATTACCCTTGCGATCCCCTCCGCTCCGGCCGCCACCACTCGAGCTACCGCTCCTCACATAGGCCCCACCGCGGAGCATCCGGCCCATTCCGTCCGACATCAGCGCGATCGCCCCCACCATCGCGGCCAGCAGGGTCATCAACCGGGTATCGAGGTTTCTCACGTGGGCCATTTCGTGGGCAACCACACCCTGCAGCTCGTCCCGGTTGAGGGTTCGAAGCAGACCCTCGGTTACCGCGATGCTGGCGTGCTGGGGGTCGATCCCGGTGGCGAACGCGTTGGGATCGGAGTCGGGCACGATCCAGATGCGCGGACGCGGCAGACCCGAGGCGACCGCCATCTCTTCCACCACGTTGACCAGCTGCTGCTGGGCCGGGTCAACCGCCTCGATGATTTCCCAGGCCCCGGTGGCCCAGAGCACCCGGCCCGCGCCGTAGCGCCAGGAATACCAGCAGAGGCCGGTCGCAAATGAGGTGGTGAGGAGGCCGATCCAGGGAATGATGTGATGATAGGCTTCGGGTGGGGCGCCTTCGGTTTGCAGATAGAAAGCCCAGTCGCCGCCGAAGCCAACCCAGGCGAAGAGCAGGATGAAGCCGGCGAGCAGCCAGAAGGAGCGGCGGCGATTGGACTCTTGTTGTGCGAAGAGATTCGAATCGCTCACGCCGGCGGCTTGTTCATCGACAGGTCGACCTGCGGCACCGCCCGCTCGCCGGCATCCTCGATCTCCCAGAGCTCGGCGGGGCTCGCCTTGGCCAGGCCGGCCAGCAGATTGGTCGGAAACTGCGCCTGCTTGGTGTTGTACTCGGTGGCCACGTCGTTATAGAACTGGCGGGCGAAACCGATCTTGTTTTCGGTGCTGGTGAGCTCTTCCTGCAGTTGCGCCACGTTCCCCGTGGCCTTCAGCTGAGGGTAGGCCTCGGTCAGGGCGAAGAACCGTCCCAACGCCTGGGTGAGCTCGCCTTCCGCTTGCGCTGTCGCCTTCACGCCCGTGGCACTCACCGCCTTGTTCCGAGCCGCGATCACCGCCTCGAGCGTGCTCTTCTCGAAATCCATCGCCCCTTTGACGGTGTTGACCAGATTGGGGATCAGGTCGTGGCGGCGCTTGAGCTGAACGTCGATCTGCTTCCAGCCGTTCACCACCTGATTCTTGAGGCCGATCAGGCGATTGTAGGCGCCCACCACCCACAAGGCCACCACCACGAGGACGACCAGGAAGATGATGCCGGACATGGGATTCCTTCCGAGTTACGGGTGGGACGGGCTCCCCCGTGGCTCTTCCTCTCCCTCCGGGAGAAGACCGGCCAGGGCATGGCGGAACTGCGCGACCAGGGCCGAATCGTTGGTCGCACGATGAAAGAGAGGATGGCGCTCGTCCACCAGCAACTCCACCCCCGGGGCCAGCGGTACTCGACGGCAGATCTGGCCGGCCGGGTCTCGTGCGGCGCCCTCTGCGGCGCGCGTCACCCGCTGGAGGCGGCCCTGCAGCGCCCGCCCCACCTTCCCGCTCGGACCCCCCGGCCCCAGCGCGAGCGTCAGTCTCGAGGGCGCCGGGAGGGCGGCCCCGAGCGCGCCGGCGACCCGGCGCTCGACCACGTCTCCCGCCAGCCCCGCCAACTCCTTCACGATGGTCTCCAGGGTGGCGCCTTCCATCTGGCGGAGTTTGATGGCCAGCACCTGGAGCAGGTGGCGGTAACTGTAGATCGCGGCGGTGCCCCGTCCTTCGGGCGGGCTCACCAGTCCCCGGGTCACATAGAACCGGATGGTCCGCTCGGTTGGACGGGCGCGGGCTGCGGCGTTGACCGGGAAGATCCCGGAAGCGTCGAGGATGGCTGAGGCAAGGGCCACCAGGTCCCGGAGGCGCCATGGGGCCAGCGCCGAATATTCCCGGAGCGTCCCGAGTGGATCAGCGGCGGAAGTCGGTGGCGCGGCCGTGGTCACTGGCCGCCGCCTGACGCTTCAAGGGGCGGGCGCCCGTGCTGCTCTATCACCGACGCCACGGTGTCCATCAACTCGTCGAGCTGGAACGGCTTCACCAATACCGGGCATCCCTGCAGCTCCTCCGGCCATTCGGACACCGCCAACCCCGGATCGCCCGACATGAAGACCAGCCGGCTTCGCAGGTTGGGCCAGCGTCTGATCAGCGCCAGGGCCAGGGCGGAGCCGGAAAGCTGCGGCAGGATCAGGTCCACCAGGATCGCGTCCACCGACAGGTCGGCCAGCACCGCGTAGGCCGATTCTCCGCTCGCCACGGTAATCGCCTCGTAGCCGCTCCGCCGCAGCGCCCGCTCCAGGGCGCTCCGGATCTGCGGCTCGTCGTCGACCACCAGTACCCGGTAGGTCATGACGCCGCCTGCTGGAGCGGGGGGAAGTAGCGGGTCACGACTTCCCGCATCGCGTCTTCCGGCGTAAGCGAGATCCGGAGCTCCCCGGCCGGCAGACCGAAGACCTCCTTGAAGTGCTGCTGAAGGGTCCGGGCCTTCCCGTAGCCCAGCTTCATCGCCACGTCCTCGATCGTGTAGCCCGGATCGAGCAGCAGCCGGTGGGCGTAGAGCAGGCGGGCCAGCATCAGCACGACCCGCGGCGAGGGGAGCTGGGAGCGCGCGCACCACCGGTCGAAGGTCCGGCGGTTGACTCCCGCTTGATGGGCCAGCTGGTCTACGGTCAGGTCGGCAGTGGGCTGGCTCAGCGCGCTCTCCAGGACCGCCCGCACCCGATCGGAGAGACCGTGGAGCGCGTCGGCCAGGCCGTTGATCACCTGCCAGAGAGTCGAGCAGCTCAGCTCGTCCCGGAGCACGGCCCGGAGGGTGAGCGGATCGTCGTCGATCCGCGCGAAGATGGCCCGCCGGATTCCGGTCCGCCCCAATGTAAGGAGAATCCCCGCCATCGCCGGCACCAGCGTGGTATACAGCACCACTGGCAGCGAGGGGAATTGAATCCGCAGGCTTTCGATCTCCCGGGAGCGGGGCTGCCCGGTGAGCATCGGGTCAACGACCGCCAGGGCTACCGGCCGGCTCCGGATCACCTGAAACAAGTCGGCCCAGTCCGACACCTCCAAAAACACGTAGCGATCCGGCTCGAGCATCCGGAGACGGTGGATTTGGGGGGCTGGCAACGCAGCCAAAACCTGAACTTGTCTCAATTGGGGCCTAAAATGTCCAAAAATGGGCCTAACGACGCGCCTGGACTCGCCAGATGTTGGACTCCCGCCAATGCGGGTACACACTCATCAGGAGGCTGGTCCATGTCACGCCGCCGTCAGATCATCGCACTTCTTCTCGTGACGCTTCCCCTGGTCGCCGCAGCCTGCACTGATCCGAGCGGCCCCAATCTCACTCCCAACTTCGAGCAGCAGGGGAGCGAGACCCATCACTAGGTAGTACCGGCCTGCTCGGCGTAACGCCGCAGGCCGGCCGCGACCTCGGCCAGTGCCGGCGTCTCCAACAACTCGACCCGTGCCGTTGGGGTCGGGGCTGCGACCGTCGGAGCCTCGTCGAGTCGCTCGAGTGTTCGCTCGATCCTGAAGTACCATTCGTTCAGCTGGTGACGCTCCGCGAGCGCCATGGCCTCGCGGAGCTCCCGGCGCGCCTGCGTCTGCTGCCCGAAGTGGGCCAGGCCCAGGCCCTGCTTGTATCGGAAGTCGACCGCCATCGAGGGCGGCATCTTGGCTTCGAAGCTCCGTGCCGCCTGGCGCCGGCGCTCGAAGGCGATCCGGTCCCCTTCAGCCGCCTCGAGCTCCATGAGCTCCACGGCCGCGTTGGCCTTCACGTTGAAGCTCGCCCGGGAGTCCAGCACGATCTCGAAGGCCTGACGCGCCACGTCGTTGACACCGAGCGCGCGGAGAGACACCGCCACGTCACCAAGAGCCCGGCAGCGGGTCACGTAATCCGGGGCGTATTCGAAGGCCCGATACTGGGCGACCAGCGAGTCGAGCTGCTGCCCCTGCACCGCCAGAATCGCCCCCAGGTCGGCGTAGGCCCGGCCGAGCACCTCGGGAAGATCCAGGGGCGTCGCGTCGGCAATCACTCCATCCACCGCCAACCGCGCCGCCGGCAGATTGCCCTGACCGCGCATCACATTCGCTCTGCCCAGCCGCGACAGCAGTACTGACCGCTCATCCCCCAGAACGCGAGCCGCCTGCTCGGCGGCGGAATAGGCGTCGTTCGCCCGGTTCCAGCGGGCCAGGCGCCGGTTGAGCCGGGCGATTTCGAGCGCCAACCGGGGGCTTTCCTCCAGTGGAACCGAGGCTCCGAAGGTGCGCGCGGCCTGGCTCACCAGGTCGAGTGCCTCTTCATAGCGGCCTTCGTGCTCCAGGTAGTAGGCGAAGGCGCTCAGGCTCATCCTGAGTGTCGCCGGCCGATTGGAGGGCGGGTGATTGAGCGCCCGCACCAGTCCGCGGAGGTGCTCGGAGTCCGGCAGATCGTCGGGAAGCTCGTCGAGATAGCGCCGAACCCCCTGCAGCTGCCACTGGAACGACTCCCGGTCCTCCTCGGTGCCGGGAAGCCGGTCCAGCCGGTCGATCAGCCGTTGCACCAGATATCCGGCCAGGCAGACGCGACTCGAGGTTTCCCGACCTCGTTCCAGTTCTTCACGGGCGCGGTCAAGAAATGCGGCATGGCCCAACCAATCCTCGGGGCCTGCGGTCGACTCGATGAGTTGGCGGGGACTGTACAAGGGATCCTCTGGGTTCGATTCGAGGCCGTACCCGGGTGGACTGTCGCTAGTATGGCCTGAGGGTCACTGGTCGGCAAGGCCTGTGCCCCCAGCAGCGTCCTTCGGCTCCACTCCGCGCGAATGCGATACCGTAACCTGGGTCACAGCATCGCATTCTTGCCTCATGTCGCGCGGCTTCAGTCTGCTCGAATTGCTCCTGATCCTGACCCTGGTGGGTATCCTTGCCGGGCTCGCCTACCCTCGTGCAGTGGACACCATCGATCGGGCGTCGGTCGAGCGCGCGACCAGGGAGCTGGTGGCCGCGCACACCCGCGCCCGAATGAACGCCGTGGTGGAGAGTCGCATCGGCTTGTTGTACGTGAGCGGCGACTCCGTCGTCCTGAAGATGGTGATCGGTTCCGATACGGTGACTCGATGGCGCACACCGGGACCGGGTGCCCTAGGGATTTCCCTGAGTGGCCCCAGTCGGCCACTCCGGTTTCTCCCGACCGGCGTCACCTTCGGCGCATCCAACGCGACATTCGTGTTGTCGAGAGGCGGATGGAGCAGGCGAGTCGTGGTTTCGCGATGGGGCCGGGTCAGGGTCCAGTGAGCCCGCCGGCCGGACCCCCCATCCTCAGTGGGCGCCGGCCGAATCCGGACGGAAGTGCAAGTCGATGTGGACCTGGATGTCGGGATACATCTTGAGCACACCGAGAAACTTGGTGAGCCCCCCGATCTTGTAGTCCTTCAGGTTGAGCGGGAAATCGGAGTGGAGGTGGATCCCCTCGGGAAGGAACGCCACCCACGCGGGCAGGTTCACCTGGCGGGAGACGCCGTGGATCTGGAAAGTGCCGTGCATGGTGATGGTGGCGCTATCGGTGCTCTCCGCTCCCACCGTCACGCCCTCGAGATCGAAACGAATCGTCGGAAATTGCTCCGACTCCATCGACTTGTTCATGTCCCGGTCCCGGTGGTCGTTGCCGGTCTTGAGAGTCTTGACCGGCGTCTCCGCCCACCCCAGGACATCGGCCAGTCCGCCGCCGCCGGCGATCTCACCAGTCACCACCTGCGTGGCGCCGACGAAATCGCCCACCGAAGCGTGGCCGTCGAAGCTGAGGGTACCGGAATCCACCACGGCCCGGGGAATGGGTCGCTGCGCCTCGACACCGCTCGCCCCTGCCAGAAGCAGGGTGGCCCAAAGCAGAAGCCGCATACGGTTTCCCGGTCGCCTGTCTCAGGTCCCGCGGCGACCACGGGCGCGGCCATCGCCACCCAGACTGTACTTGCGGACCTTGGCCAGAAGCGTCGATCGGGCGATGCCAAGCAGCTGAGCGGTCCGGCGCTTGTTGCCGCCGGTGTACTCGAGAGCCCTGGCAATGTGGCGGCGCTCGGCGTCCTCCAGCGACTCGGGGGGGACCGGATCGCCCGGGGCCATGGCCTTGCGGAGCGCGCCCAAATCGAGGCCCGGGACCCCCAGGCCGAGGATCAGGACGTCCAGGCCGGGGACTTCCAGCGCGCGGACCGCCTCCCTGCCATCCGACACCTGAACCACCCGCTGCCCGGTCTCCCGGAGCACACCGGTGACGCGCTGAGCGCGCTTCGGATCATCGTCCATCAACAGGAAATGCGAAGCGCTCATGGGGACGAAGGTAATGGTCAACCTGACTCCTTGCTCCTAAGTTTGCCCCAGTGACCGATCGGTATCCATGCCACTACCCACCAACCTTTCCGCCCTCCAGATAGGCGAGCGACTCCAGGAGCCGCTCCTGGTGCTCGACGTGGAGCACCGCGGTGGAGATACGCCGCACACCATCCTGACCCTCGGCAATCAGTGGGGCCGCCTCGCGTCGGCCCCGTTCTGGTCGTCCGACCAACCCCGGATCGCGGGGATTGCCCGAGGCGACGTGGTCCAGGTCATCGGGGAGCTGACCGCCTACCGCGACCGCCGCCAGCTTTCGGTTACCTCCATCCGAGTATTGCCACGGGATGGTATCGACTGGCGCGCGCTGCTTCCGTCGGTCGGCCCGGTTACCCCCTATTGGGAGGCCCTGGACCGCTGGCGTCACGAGCTGCGCGCCCCCCGCCTCCGGGACACTCTGGCCCTGTTCTACGACGACCTCGACTTCCGGACCCAGTATGAGCAGTGCCCTGCCAGCCTCACCGGCCATCACGCCGCGCTGGGCGGGTTGCTCAAACACACCGCCGAAGTTGCCGTGATTGCTCGCACCATCGGCCGGGTAGCCGGGGCCGACCTCGAGCTCCTGTTGGCGGGCGTCCTTCTTCATGACGTCGGGAAGGTCGAAGCCTACACCTGGGACGGGCCCTTCGGCTCCACGGATGCCGGGGCGCTGATCGGGCACGTAGTCTTGGGGAGCCTGATGCTGGAGCGCCGAGTGGCCGCCGCGTCCCGCCCTCCCTGCAGCCCGTTCGAGCTCGGCATCCTGCATCACCTGATTCTCTCCCACCACGGCGCTCGGGAGTTCGGTGCGCCGGTCGAACCCATCACCCTCGAGGCCGAGATTCTCCACCATGCCGACGACGCCAGCGCCAAGACCGCCAGCATGGCGCAGGCGCTGGGAGATCCGCAGCATTTCGTCGGCGAGGCGCTACTCAGCCAGCGGGGAATCTGGCAGTTGGACCAGCGGCGAGCCTACCGGGGCCTGAGCGACTGGGGGCGGAGCGAATCGAACGGCGGCAAGGGGGCCGGAGAGGAATAAAGAACGGCCGCCTGACCGGGGGTCAAGCGGCCGTTCCGCACGTCGACTACCGAAGTCGTGGCTTGCGCCGCCGTTCTTCTCCAACTCGCCGCCGCCGGTTGAGGCACCGTCGGTTAGACGTGGTTGGGCTTCGGTTTCCATCCCCAAGCCGGACGGCCAGTCCCACCTGGTTCGTCTAGTGAGCGCTGCGAGTCGGATCGGGTCGCGGACCGACCCTTCGCACGGCACCCCGAGGCGCCAAATCGGGGCGGCTGGAGCACGCGACTGGCTCCAACGTTCCAAGCCGGAGTGATCACCAGGATCAACGGCTGCCTGAGCCCTTGTTGCGTCGGCAGCCTCCCCCGACATCCCGCCTGGATTCGCCCACCGGCTGACTGCCTCGACCCGGGGCCTCGACAGATTTCCGGCGAGCGACGGGCCTAAGATAAGGACCCGGCAGAATCCCGCAAGTGCCTGTCTTTCTTCGGCTTACGAGATTGTCAGGTGGAGCGAATGTGGAGAGGTAACTCTGAGCGCAGGCGAAGAGTAGCGGGCTTCTCCACAGTGTGTGGAGATTGTGGATCCACAGGTCCACACCCCGAAGGGCTAGGACTCGAGACCGACCTCGATGTAGCGCAAGGTGAGTTCAGAATCGGTGGAAACGAAGACGCCCCCCGCAGCGCTGGCCGCGAACCAACCGGCCACCATCGCTCTCGGCTGATCGAGCTCGCCCACGATGGCGCCGAGCCAGCGGCGCACGTGGCGAACTTCGGGGGCGCGCCGACCGCCGATCGCGAGCAGGGCCCCGGCGCCGGAGGTGGCACGCAGGAAATGCGCGAGGCCATGGGCTCGCTGGCTGAACTCCACCGCCTTGACCCCCGGCTCGTCGAAGAGCACCGCACCCTCGAAGAGATCCATGGGAGGGGCGTCGAGTCGAGGTCCCAGGTAGACGTAGCAGCGTCCGTTCTCCGCCTTGCGCTCCACCAGCGCGGCGGCGGTCTCGCCGGTGAGGCGAGCGGCCTGCACCAAATCGTCGTCGTTGAGGATCCCTACCGCCTTGGTCCACTCCAGCGCGGCAATCGCGGTCTCGATCGGGCACCCCACGGTGTCATCGAACGCGATCAGCCGTGGCGCCTCTCCCGCCCGCAACATGAAGTGGGAGAGGGCTTCGGCCCGATCGGTAAAGGTGCGAATGGTCAGCGCGGATGGCGTCGACATGTATGGAAGCTAAATTCTCTGTGGACGTTCGGCTACCGTGAGGCCGAATGAAGATCGAATGGACATCCTGGCCCTCTCCCCTGGGACCCCTCGTCGTCGTCGAATCGGCGGGGCTCCCGCTGGTCGTGGAGTTCGCACTTCAGGTCAGGGGCCTGAAGTGGATGGAACGACTCCGGGTCCGTCAGCCCGACGTCAAGCTCGACTTGAGTCCCTGCCCAGGGACCACGGGATGGCTGGAAGCCTACTTTGCCAGGCGCGCCCGACCCTTCTGCTACCCCGCCTACCTCGAAGAGTTCTTCGATCTCACTCCCCAGGAGATCGCGGTCTGGAAGGCGGTGTGTGACATCCCCCTGGGGCAGACCCGATCCTACGAGGATATTGCCCAGGCCTCGCGGCTCAACCCCCGGTTGGCGGGCCAGTTAGTCGGCTCCAACCAACTGGCGATTCTCATCCCCTGCCACCGAGTGGTGGGCAAGCACGGCGAGCTGGTCGGGTACGGTGGGGGGCTGCCGCGGAAGCGCTGGCTCCTGGATCACGAGCTTCGGACGGCGGGTTTGGTTCTGCGCTAACGGGGCCGGATATTGACAAAACCCCGCCCGGACCAGACCTTAGGGCCATGGAAGTCGTAGTCCCGATTGGGAAACGAAAGTAGCTTCTCCGCCGCCCCGGACTCGATCCGGGACGGCGTTTTGTTTGCCCCGCCAGCCGGGTCGGGGTCGTTCCGGAGCCGAGAGGCTCCCCTGCCGCAGAGGTCTACCGATGGCTAAGGGTACTGTGAAGTGGTTCAATGATGCGAAGGGGTTTGGCTTTATCGCGCAGGAGGGTGGCAAGGACGTGTTCGTGCATCACACGGCCATTGTCGCGGAGGGGTTCCGTTCCCTCTCCGAGGGTGACAAGGTCGAATTCGACATCGTCGAAGGCCCGAAGGGCCTCCAGGCCTCCAACGTCCGCAAGGCTTCATAGTCGTCATACTCAGCCTCGACATACCGACGCGAACGCCTCGTTCCGCCGCCGTCAACGGCGGATGGCCGCAGGTGCATTCGATCCGGGCCGGGCCCCGATGCTTGTGGGTCCCGGTCCTGCTCGTGGGCCTGCTCGCCGGAGCGGGCCCATCCCGCGCCCAGCGTCCCTCCCCGCCTCCACCCCTCGAGTTCCTCGGATTCAGTCCCGGCGTCACACTGGCGCAGGTGGACAGCCAGCTGCAAGGCGCGGCGGGCGACCCGCTTCGCTGCCAACGTTCCGCCGTCGACCGGAGCGTCTCCGAGTGCCGGGCCTCACTGGCTGACGCCGGGGGACGACCGGTAAACCTCTGGCTCTCCGCCATGGATGGGCGAGTCGGAGTGCTCACCTTGTCGGGAGCGGTGACGGCGCAGCAGTTGGCCGATTGGAGAAGCGAGCTGGAGGGGTCGTACGGTCCCAGCGAGATACGGGTCCAGGGCGTACAGCGCATGCTCCAATGGGTCCAGGCCCACCGCATGCTCAGGCTCACCTGGCGCGAGGAGCGCGACTCCACCGTCGCGTCGGTCAGTCTGGTGGACGGGCAAATCCTGGACGCCCGGGGCAAACGCGCGCCCAGGGGAACCCCGTCGCCTGGAGCGAAGCGCGCCTCACCGGGTGATTCGTCCGGCTCAGCCCGATAGTCGAACCAGAAAGCTCCCCTCGGAGGCTTCGAGCACGTAGTCGCGCACGATGGTGCCCTCGCGGCGCAACTCGGCCAGCCGCGTGCGCACACGGGTCCTGAGCGGCGCGCCACCACCACTGCGTCCTCGACCGGTGATCAGTCGAACCACCGCACCGGGACGCGCCCGCCGCTGGACGCGGAGAAAGTGCTCCGCGTTGGTGACGCCCTCGAGCACGCTCTGCCCGTGCAAGTCGAAGGTTGCCGCGGCTGGTCGGTCGCTCCAGGTCGTCATGGTCGAAGGGCCTCTCGGGGGGATTGCCCCGCTCGGACTGCGTTACTAGCGTTCGGACCCGAGTGCTCCGATTCGCCCTCCGTCTGCCCCGTTACTCCGGTCATTGCTCGGGCGATCTGCCTCGCGGCGGCGTTTTCGACTGAGAGGACCACGTGACTCCTGAACGGCGGCGTCACCTCGGACCAGCCATCGTGATCGCAGCCCTGCTCACGGCCTCGAGCTGCGGCGGGGCCGGTCGGGGGCTGCGGATCGGCCTGGCTGGCCCCCTGTCGGATCCAGTGGGAACCCCGATGAAGATGGCCGCCGAGCTCGCGGTCGCCGAAATCAACGCGACGGGAGGGATCGCGGGACAGCGCATCGAGCTGGTCGAGCGGGACGACCATGGCGACCCCGACTCCGCCGTCGCCGTGGCCGCCTCGCTCTACGACGCCGGCGTCGTCGCCGTCGTCGGCCACGTCTACTCGGGAACCACGCTGGCCGCGGCCGGCGTGTACAATGGAGGCCGGGATCCGGTCGTACAGATCTCCCCCTCGTCCTCTTCCCCCGAGGTCACCGCCGCAGGAGACTACACCTTCCGGGTCTGCCCCAGCGATCTGGCCCATGGCGCGGCCCTGGCCCGCTGGGCCCGGGAACGACTGGGCCTGCAGCGCGGCGCGGTCCTCTACCTGAATGACGAGTATGGCCGCGGAATCCGGCAGACCTTCGTGGACGAGTTCGTGAATCTGCATGGGGAGATCACCGAGACGGATCCCTATCTGGGTTCGAGCCCGGCCCTCGAACCCTATCTTGAGCGGGTCGCGCGCCGGCGCAATGTCCAGTTCATCCTGGTGGCCGGGAACCGGGACGAGGCCGAAGTGGCGCTCCGGGTCGCGCGTGGCCAGGGCGTCACCGTGCCCTTCCTGGGAGGCGATGGTCTGGAAGGAATCGAGGAGGCGGGAGCGCTGGCCGAGGGGACGTTCGTGTCGGCGGCGTATCTGCCCAGCCTCGACACTCCAGCCAACCGGAAATTCGTGGATGCCTATCATCAGCGGTACCCGGCGGCCGGGCTCCCCAATCAGCCCGCCGCCGCGACCTACGACGTGATCTATCTGCTTCGCTCGGTGATCGCGCGGACCGGCGCCAACCGCCGGCGCATACGAGACGGCGTCGCGGCCATCGGCACCTCCGGGCCGGCCTTCGAGGGGGTCACCGGCACGATCGCGTTCGACGCCAATGGAGACGTCCCGCGCCAACGGGTCGTCATCGGAGTGATCCGTCACGGGACCGTCAGCGCCGCGGAGGGACAATGAGGTTCCTCACCAGCCTTCGAGCGCGAGTGGCCGCGACCATGGCGGCGCTTCTGGTCCTGGTGCTGATCATGACGGTCCTCGGCGTGACCTCGATCCGGTCAATGAGCACCGACGTCGAGGCCGAGCTCAAGGATCTCGAGACCGGCTCCGAGTTGGGAGGCGGCCTGGTGGCCTCGGTGCTGGGCGAGATCCGGGCCGCCGAGCAATACCTGCTCACGCCCTCTGAAGCGCTGAAGCAGGATTTCGTCGCCAGCGGTGACTCCTCCTACGCGTATCAACGCCAGTTCCGCGATCTCCGTACTCTGTCCAACACGGACCGCCACATCATCAATCGCATCGGCGCCAGTCAGGCCGGCATCGAAGTCGCCTACGCCACCGCACAGGCGCTGGCCGACCTGGGGCGAACCGACGAGTCCCACGCCATCGCGGCACGAGCCAAGGCGGCCACCGATACGCTGGTCGCCGATATGCGGGCCCTCACCGCCAACCAGGCCAGGCACTCCCTCGACCGCGCCACCGCACTCCACACCAAGGCTCGCCGCTACCAGACCCTGGTGTGGCTCCTCTTCGCCGTGGCGCTGATCCTGGGAGCGACGGCGGCCACGTACACGGTCCGAACCGTGGACGTCCCGCTCCGACGCCTCATCCATTTCGCCGATCGCTTCGGGAGTGGAGATCTCCGGCCCGGAACCCTGGGTGAGATGCCGGCTGAGTTGTCTCGACTGGGGGCGGCGCTGGAGGACATGGCCGGCCAGCTCCGCAACGTGGTGGGAGCCGTGGTCACCGAGGCGCAGCAGATCACCCAGAGCGCCGGGGACTTCTCGGCGATGAGCCAGGAGCTGGCTGCCTCGAGCGGGGAGATCTCCGCGGCCATGGTCAAGATCTCCAGCAGCGCGGATCACCAGGTGCGCGGCATGCAGGACGCCGACAACCTGCTGGCGCGACTCCGGGAAACGGCCGCGACCAACACCGCCGCGGCGGGACGCGTGGTTCAGCTGGCCGAGGAGATCCGCGCCGCCGCCGCCCGGCACCGCGCCGACGTGGGCGCCGCCCGCGCGACCCTGCTCGACGTCCGGGGAGTCGTGCGGACCTCGGCCAAACAGGTGCATGAGCTCGCCCAGCTCTCCGAGTCGATCACCGAATTCATTGACCTCATCAAACAGATCTCTTCACAGACCAACCTGCTGGCTCTGAACGCCGCGATCGAGGCTGCCCGCGCCGGCGAGCACGGGCGGGGTTTCGCGGTGGTGGCGGAGGAGGTCCGTCACCTCGCGGACTCCTCGGCGAAGGCCGCGGAGGACGTCACCAAGACGGTGGAATTCATCCGGGGCCAGGTCCGCGAGGTTTCAGCCACGATGGAGGTCGGGACCCAGAAGGTCGGCGGCATCGAGCACGTCGCCCAAAGTGCGGCCAGCGGGCTCGAAGAAATCGGTCGCGTGGTGCAGGAAGTCCAGGCCGCCGTGGCCGTGGTCGCCCGGGAAGCCGATCAGAACCGGGCCGTGGTCGATCAGCTGGCCGAGCGGACCAAGCAGGTGGCCCACGCCGCCGCGGACCACGCCTCCTCGAGCGAAGAGGTGGCGGCCGCCGCCGAACAGCAGAGCGCCTCGACCGAAGACATGGCCGCGTCGGCCAGCGAGCTTCTCGAAGGAGCCAACCGGCTCGCCAAGCTGGTCTCGGAGTTTCAAACGTAAGGCCCCTCGTCGGGGCCTTGGGTGCTACCGGCGCTTCTTGGCGGCTCGCTTGGGCCGAGGTCGCTTGACCGGCTTCCGACGAACCGCCTTCGCGCGAGGTCCCGGCCGTTCGGGCTTGGCACGGCGGGCGGTGTGAAGCTCGGCCAGGGCGCGCTCACCCTCTTCGGAACCCACCAAGCCGCGGCGGACGGCGTAGCGGATCAGCTCTTCCGCGTCGGCGATCGCAAACTCCCCAAGCCCCGCCCCGGCCCGAATCACATTCAATAGCGCGTCGGCCACCGGGCTTCGCAGGACATTCGCGATCCCCGGCAGGGTTTCGAGCAAGGTCGAGATCTGCGACCCGCCAAGTTCAGACACCACGGCAACTCCCTCCTTCAAAGCCCCTGTCTGCCAAACCCCTACCCAACTACAACCACCCGTCGTTTCGGCGTCAACGTATCACCGGCCCGGGGGCCAGTCAACGTATGAGTAGGTGCTACTACCAGCCTACCCAATGACTTTGCCCGGGTTAGCCGCTATCGCCAACCCGGGCATCCCTTGAGCCCTATCGACTTAGAACGTGTAGCGGAGCAGTCCGTTCGCCTGCCAGCCAGTGAGATCGCTGTCTACCGTAGCGCCGGGTGCCCGGATCTTGCCAAACCCATACCGGCCGGCTGGGGTAAAGGTCAAATGGGAACCCAAGGTCCACCGCAGGCCCAGGCTCCCCGAAAAGAAGTTCCCCATCCCATCGTTGGGAGTCCAGATCCGCGCGTCCGCCCCGGGTTCAAAGGCAAGCCTTCTGGCCAGTGGCCAACTGCCGTTTACGCCCCCGGTGAAGACGTTCTCGTGGGCCACCGCGCCGGCGCTCACAGAGCCCTTCTGAGACCGGTAAAAATCCCAGACGTAGAAGGACATCGACCCGGCCCCGAGGGGTGAGGCCAGGCTGAGTTCGCCAATGTAGCGGTTACCCGGCTGGTTGACGCCGACGTTGACACCGCCGGCCTGATCGGTTCCGAAGGTGCTGAAAGTGAACCCGGCCTGGAGACGCGAGCGTCCGACCAGGCGATCGGCCCCTACCCGCAGCCGACCCTCGAGTCCGGGCTGATAGGTCGAGTCCACGTCGCTGAAGGGCTCGTACTGTGTGTTGTACCGGACGCTCCCGGCCAGACCGAGATTCCATCCTCCCGCCGTCTTCGCGAAGGCTAGACCGCCGGTCACCGAAGTTCCGTTGGTGTAGGCGTTCACGGGGAAGAGCAGAAAGTTGTTGGCTGCGTATCCCAGCAGCAGGCTGTTCTGGGTGGTCTTCTTGCCGGTGGGAAGATTCACCATGAAGCTGGCCACCACGGCGTCCCGCCCCATGACATAGGAGAGGCGGAGTTGGGTATCGGTGAATCCGCTGAGCGACTGTGACCCACCGCTAGTCGGTTGGACCTTGGTATAGGCGTAGTAACTGCCGATGTCGAGCGCGAAGCGCCCGCCGATTGGAAACATGAAGGCCAGCGGCACCGCGACCTGCTGGATGCTCTTGGTCGGATAGGTGCTGGCGAAATCATATCCGGTGGCTTGCACGCCGCTGATGAGGGAGGTCGGGCTCACGAAACTCGACTGCGCCGCGACCGACCCGGTGGCAATGACCAGCAAGCCGAACGCGAGGCGAGCGGATCGCATCGGCAATCTCATGGGCGCGTGATGATGATGATCACGTTTCCGGTGAGCACCGGTTGGCCCGGATTGGTGATCCCGATCGTCTCAGGCAAACCCGGTCGTGGGCTGGTGGGAGGGGTAGTCTGGCCGGTGTTGACCGAGCCCCCGGCCTGGACACCCAGAGTGGAACCGGTGCTGGGAATCGTATTGACGGTCAGGGTCTGCAGCGTCTGCCCGCGGCCGATCGTGGCTCCCAGCCCGGCCGCCGGGGCCCCCAGGCCACCCTGGATCCCGGCCAGCTGCGGCGGGGGCACCGAGATCGCCGAACTCAGCTGCTCGCTGGCCGCCTGTTGATCGGCGGCAGCGCGGAAATTGGGATCACGCTGCACGGCGGTGTTGAAGTATCCCTCCGCGGCCTTGTAGTCACCACGGTCTGCCGCTTCGAGGCCCTTGCTGAAGGCCAGGAACGCCTGGAGGTCCGCCGTAGGCCGTTCGCTGATGGCGCGCTGTTCTGCCGGGCTCAAGGTGATGCCCATTCCCTGGATCAGCTGGAAGACCACTTTCTTCTCGACGTCGAAGAACTGCTGAAGCTTGTCGGACCCGGACCCGGTCCCCACCACCGCCGCATTGGTCGCGTTCACGACGTTGGCGTCCAGCTTGAGCTGGTTGTTGGTGGGCACGTCCTGCAGCGATCCCTGCACTACCCGCGCGGCCCGAAGGAGCCGACCGGAGCGGGCGCCGGTCGTGGCGTCGACCCGGCCGTCATCGGTCAGCTGGAGCTCATCCACCAGGGCCTGCACCCGCTCGCGCTCCAGCAGCTTGAGCCGGGTGACTCGGCTCAAGTCGGTGATCATGAGGTGCGTGACTCCACGGGAGAGCGGTTCCAGATCGCCGTTGGTCCCGACATACCGGAAGGGGAAGACCGCCACCGAATTCTCGACGGGCGGCTGCGAAGCCAGCTGGCTCTCCTGCGCGATGGCCTGTTGGGCGGCCTGCTGCAGCTCCTTGCGGGTCAGCAGGGCCATGCGGTTGGCGATCTCGGCCTTCTGCTGCTGCGAGGTCGCGAGCGCCGCCGCCGAGGTGTAGGAGGCCCGCGCCTGCGCCAACTGACCGAGCTCCTCGTAGGACAGCCCCTGGTACACGGTCGCGGGATAATTGGTCTTGTTGATCGCGAGAGCGGAAGCGAGGACGTCGCGTGCCTTCTGATAGTCCTTCGCGTTGTAGTAGGTGATGCCCAGATGGACCATGCGGGAGACGTCATTGGGATGACGCTGCAGGTCGGCCTCGAGTGATGGAATCTCCGCCGCACCCGCACCGCCGGGCTGCGGGTTGGAGGCGCAACCGCTCAAGAGCGCTGCTCCGCTCACGGTGAGCACGGCGAGCGTGAATCTCACGGTCATAGGTTCCTGCATGGCCTTGAGGGATGGGGGGAATCCCAATGTACGGGCCGGTGGAAAGGTCGGGAAGGGGGTGCGACGAGGCCCCAAAACCAGCCCGAACCCGTGGCTTGGATCCTACGGCGTAGATCGGCCCCGGATGCGGAGTTGGCCGACCATTCGATAGGCCAAATGAGGCAGGCAGAAAAACTCGTAATTGCCCGGTGGGAGCGCAGGGACGGTGATCTCGTACCGGGCCCCTTGAGCCACGAGAAGCGGCCCGCGGAGGTCACCCACACGATCGGGCATTGCGGCGTTCAGGGCCGCCTTGGCGGAGGGCGATAGGCCATCGGATCTGAATCCGATGCTGTGCGGCCCGCCGCTCTGGTTTACGAACCGGAGAACCTCTCCCGGTTTGGCCGAGATCTCATTGGGAACGAATCGAAACACGCCGGTCAGTGCATCGCCCTCGAGCCGGATTTCGTGGACCCGCTGCGCACGCAGCGGTACCGGGGCCAGGAATAACCAGGCCGCCAGGGCCAGCAAGAGAGCCGTCCCGGCTTTGCGCCCACCCGAGGCGGCCGGTAGATTCCAGCGATGGCGGAGTGTCTCTCTGCTCCGCTGGAAGGACTGCCCGTGGGACGTCGCGGGATTAAGGAGTACCGGGCGGCTGAAGCCTTGGCGTTGATCGCAGCAGACCGCGACAACCAGAAGTTGGTGTGCCCGTCCTGCGCGGCTCAGGCGGTCGAGCGGATCCCCAAGCGGTCCGCACAGTACGCTGGACGCATCACGCTGCACTGTGCCGCCTGTGGCCGGAGCGCGGTCTATCTGGCCCGTGGCGGACCCATCGAAGCCCCTTCGCCATCCTCCGCCCCGCGGCGTCACTGAGCGCCTGGCCGGGGAGTGCCCCGGTCAGCGCGGCCGGGTAAAGAGCCGCTTCCATCGGATCGCGGTCAGGAAGGGGAGCGGCCGCCAACTCTCCGGGTCATAGCTGAAGTACACGATGAGTGGTGTCCCGCGCACCTTGGCCCGGGGCAGGAAGCCCCAGTACCTCCCGTCGTACGAGTTGTCCCGGTTGTCTCCCATCATGAAAAACGAATCGGGCGGCACCACGATGGGCCCCCAGTCCTGCAGATCGGGGTCATACGTGGTCGGATCTCGCCCCACCAGATGACGGCTCTGCCACTGCCGCATCTTCGAGCGATAGATGGCGTCTTCGGACTTGGTGGAATCGGCGTGCACGACGTACGGCTCGTCGAACGGTTTGCCATTGCGGAGGACGTGGCCGTGCGCCATCGCCAGCGTATCGCCCGGCATGCCGATCAGCCGCTTGACGACCTTCAGCCCCTCTTCTTCGACCGAGTCGAAGACCAGTATGTCGCCCCGAACCGGTTCCCGAAACGCCGGGAGCGACTTGTGAATCAACGGCACCTCGGCGCCGTAGACGGCCTTGTTGACGAAGAGAAAGTCCCCGATCAGGAGCGTCCGCTCCATGGAGCCGGAGGGGATCCGGAAGGCTTCCACCAGAAAGGTCCGCATCACCAGCCAGACCACCAGCGCGATCAGGATCGACTTCACCCATTCCCAGAGCCAGCGTCCGGTGGCCTGCGCGCGTCCGGCGAGGTCGGGAGTGGTCTTCGTCATGACGGTCACGCTCAAAGGGTGGAAACGGGGAGCAAAGCGATCGGAGGCGACGAGGATACGCCAGACCGGAAAGAATCGCCCCAGGCGTGAGCCGTCAAGGCGAGGAGTCGATTCCAGGCTCCAGCGCCTCCAGGACCTGGGCCGCGTGACCCTTGGGCTTCACGTTGCGGAAGATCCGGAGAATCCTGCCGTCTTCACTGATGACGAAGGTGCTTCGGCGTATTCCCTGGTAGGTCCGGCCGTACATCGACTTGGCGCCCCAGGCGCCATAGCGGTCCGCGACCGCATGATCCGGGTCGGAAAGTAGTGGAAAGGGGAGCCCGTACTTCTGCTTGAACTTGACGTGCGAGGGCACCGGATCGGGGGAGACCCCCAGCACCACGGCCCCCTGCTTCTCGACCTGCTTCCAGTTGTCCCGGAACTCGCAGGCCTCGGTGGTACACCCGCTGGTGTCGTCCTTGGGATAGAAGTAGAGCACGACCTTCCGCCCCTTGAGATCCTTGAGGGCGACGGTCGATCCGGTGTCGGATACGAGGGAAAACGCGGGCGCGCGGTTACCGACGGCGAGCATGAACGGTAGATCGAGACCGGTTCAGGGCTGCTGTACCGCTTCGGCGCCCGGCGGGGGGCCTGCCCTCCGCTCGACGACCTTGGCGCTGACCGGCGCACCCTCGGAGAGCAGCTCGAGGCCACCGACCACCACCTGATCTCCGGCATCGACTCCACTCCTGACTTCTACGAATCCGGGGGTTCTCACGCCCAGGCCAACCTGACGTCGCGTGGCCTTGGAGTCCCGCACCAGCCAGACGTAGGAGGCGCCCTGCAGGGGAAGGATCGCGTCTTCGGGCACCACCACGGCCTTGGGCCGGACATCGGTCGCCAGCCGGACCTCGATGAACATGCCCTGCTGAAGCAGCCGGCGGCCGTTGGGAACCAGTGCCTTCACCAGGATCGTCCGGGCCGGGAGCTGAACCACCGGATCGATGAAGTCAACCACGCCGGTGAAGTCTTCACCGGGCAGCGCCGCGACCCGGAAGGCTACCTTCTGCCCCTTCTTGAGCCGCTGCGCATACCGTTCAGGCACGGGGAACGTGGCCCGCTGCGGATTGACCGTCTGAATGGTGGCGAGCCGCGTGCTGGTCGTGAGGTAGTCGCCCAGACTGACGAACCGCTGGCCCACGACCCCGGTGAACGGTGCCCGCACCACGGTATGCGAGAGCCGCACCTGGAGCAGCTCCAGCTGAGCCTGAGTGCCCTTGGCCGTCGCCTGCGCCCGCTCGAGGTCGGCGGTCGAAGAGGCGTTCTGGGCAATCAAGTCCCTGGTGCGAGTCAGGGCCTGCACGGCCAGGTCGCGATCAGCCTCCGCCCGGGCGACCTCCGCCTTGAGCTCGGCGTCGTCGACCTTGAACAGCGGGGTCCCCTTCTCTACCTCGGTCCCCTCCTTGGCGTAGATCTCGACCAGGCGGCCCTCGATATCGGAGCGCAGGTCGAGCGACTGCAGCGCCTCGATCTGCCCTGTCGCGGCGATCGCGTCGACCACGGTGTCCTCGTGGGCCACCGCGACCTCCACCATCATCGCGGGCGGGCCCGCCTGGCCCCCGGCGGAGGCGGGACCGGCGGTCTTCTTGCCCGCGCTCTTCGAACAGCCGGCAAGGGCCAGCACCGTGAGGCTTGTCAGCAGGACGTATCGCACGGGGTACCTCAGGGCGTGGGGAACAGGCGGGTCCCGAGGATCGCCTCGAGTCCCGCTCGCGCCAGCCGATTGGTGTACCGGGCCTGAACCAGACCGGCCTGGGCGTCGCTCAGGCTGAATTGCGCATCCAGCAGATCCAGAATCGTGGTGGCGCCCGCCCGATACCGGGTCTGCTGCACTCGGAAGTTCTCGTTCGCGACGATCACCGCCGTCTGGGCCAGCTTGGTGGCCGCCTGGGCGGCGGTATAGGCCTCGTAGGCACGCGTGACGTCGGGATACGCCGATCGCAGCATGTCCTCCTTCGTCGCGCGAGCCACGTCCCGATTGGTCTTGGCGATGGAAATGTTCAGTTCGCGCTGGGCGTTGTCCCAGATGGTCAACCCGAAGCTCAAGGTAATCAAGGACACGTTCCGGGCGTTGGGAAAGAAATGATCGTCGAAGCGGAGGTGTGAGGCCGTGAGGTTGATGGTCGGGAGATATCCGCCCTTGAGGCCCAGCAGCGTCGCATTCGCCGAGCGCTCGTTGGCGCGGGCCACTTCGTACTGGGGGCCTTGCCGCAGGGCCTGCTGCACCGCATCCTCCAGAGTGAGCGGCAGATCGGGCTCGGGGAGCGTGTCGAGTGGCACCGCGTCGGCGGGGCCCGCTTCTCCCACGCGCCGCCCCAGCTCGAGCCGGGCCACGCTGTAGGTCGTCTCCTGCCGGAGCGCATCGACCTGAGCCCGGGTCAGCTCGAGCAACAGCTGTAGCGAATCGGTCTGTACCGCCGCCCCGGAGAGAACCCTCGCTCGGGCGATCGCCAGCTGCTCGTCGGCGCGCCGGATCCGATCGTGCGCCACCCGGACCAGCTCCTGGCCGGCCAGCACATCGTAGAAGCTGCGCTCGGTATCGAAGGCGGCCTGGAATCGGGCCTGGAGCTCACCGGCCACGGCGCTGGCCTGATCCGCCTTGGTCCGCGTCAGGTCGGTGATCTTCCGCAGGCTGAACACTTCGTAGTGGGCATCCAGACGGGCGTTCACCGCATTGGACTGCAGCTGGCCGGTCCCGATGTTGAAGAACTCGCTCGAGTACTTGGTGGCGTCGACCTCGGCGGTGAGAGCGGGGACGAAAAACGAGATGATGGCCTGGCGGCGACCCCACTCCGCGTTGTCGATCTGGCCCAGGGCCTGGACGTAGTTGGGATCCAGCCTGGTGGCGCGCTGCAGCGCCTCGCTCAGGGTGAGCGTGGGCACCGCGGCGTTCACCTGCAGAAGACCGACGAGCGCGAGGATCACTCCGCCCGTGCTCCCGCCCCGGCGCTCGCCGGAACCGCCCCCACGTCAGCCACCGGTACCGCAGCCTCGGCCGGGCGCCGAGAGCGCAGCCGATCAAACAGGCTGTAGACCACCGGCACCGCGAACAGGGTCAGCACGGTGGAGAACATGATCCCGCCCACGATGGCGTAGCCCAGCGGCCGCCGGCTGATCGAGCCCGCGCCGAGGCCCATCGCGATCGGAATCGCGCCCATGATCGTCGCCACCGAGGTCATCAGGATCGGCCGCAACCGGATCCGGCCGGCCTCGAGCACCGCCGAGATGGTATCGAGTCCCCGTTCCTTGAGCTGGTTGGTGTATTCCACCAGAAGAATCGAGTTCTTGGTGACCAGTCCGATCAGCAGGATCATGCCGATCTGGCTGTAGAGATTGATCGTGGACTTGAAGATGAACAGCGTCGCCAGGGCTCCAGTCACCGCCAGAGGCACGGCGAGCAGCACGGTGAAGGGGTGGATCAGCGATTCGAACTGCGAGGCCAGCACCATGAATACGACCACCAGGGCCAGCGCGAACGCGAAGTAGAGCGCGCCGCCGCTCTCTTCCAGCTCGCGGGACTCGCCGGCCAGCGCGATCCCGGTGCCGGGGGGCAGCACCTGATGGGCCGCCGCACGGAGCGAGTCGATGGCCTCACCCAGCGCGAACCCGGGGAGCAGACTGGCGGTGAGGGTCGCGGAACGCACCCGGTTGAAGTGGTTGAGCTGGCGCGGCCCGACCCCTTCCTGGACGGTGGCCAGGGCATCGAGGGTAACCAGCGCGCCGTTCTTCCCCCGCAGATAGATCCCCTTCATGTCGTTGGGTGTGGCGCGCTCCTCCGCCGACAGCCGGACGATGACGTCATAGAGCTTGTTGTTCTTGGTGAAGGTGCTCACCCGCCGGCCGCCCAGCAGCGTCTGCAGTGCCCCCGCCACGTCCCGCACCGGGACCCCGAGGTCCTCCGCCCGATCACGATCGAAATGCACCGACAGCTCCGGTTTGTTCACCCGGAGGTCGGTATCGACGTTCACCAGCCCCTTGATCCGCCGCGCCCGTCCCAGCAGAGAGTCCATCCCCTTGGTGAGCGTCTCGAAGTCCGGATGCTGGATCACGAACTGCACCGGACTGCCGAATCCGCCGAAGGCCGGCGGATTGATGGCGAACACCAGGGTCCCGGGGATCCCGAAGTACTGCGGCTGCACCTCCGAGATGATGTCCTGCACCGTGCGCTTCCGGTCGCTCCAGTCGTTGAGCCGGGTGAAGACGATGCCCCGGCTCGGACTCCCCAGGAACCCGCCGGTCACGCTGAAATAGCTCTGCACGTCCTTGGTCTTGGCGATGATCCCCTCCACCCGCCGCTGGTATTCGTCGGTGTACGCCAGGGTCGCACCCTCCGGCGCGATGATCACCGTGATGAAGAAGCCGCGATCCTCGGGCGGCACGAACTCGCGCTTGAGGTTCTTGAAGAAGAACACGGCGGCGAGGGTCGCCACGCCGGTGAGCGCCAGCACCGCCAGCCGGTGGTGCACCGCCCAGCGGAGTCCTCTCGCGTAGGTGTTGGCCAGACCGTTGAACCCGCGCTCGAGCGCCTGGTAGAGCACGCCATGGCGCGGCGGGACCCGGAGGATCTTGGCGCAGAGCATCGGGGTCAGTGTCAAGGCGACGAAGCCGGAGATCACCACCGATCCCGCGACCGCGATGCCGAACTCGTTGAACAGGCGGCCGGTGTTCCCCTTGAGGAAGGCCAGCGGCGTGAAGACCGCCACCAGGGAGATGGTGGTCGCAATGACCGCGAACGCGATCTCCCGGGTCCCGTTGGTCGCCGCGGTGTTGGGATCCTCGTGCAACTCTTCCTGGTGGCGGAACGCGTTCTCCAGCACGATGATCGCGTCGTCCACCACGATGCCGATGGCCAGGGTCAGGGCCAGCAGGGTCAGGTTGTTGATCGAGAATCCCAGCGCGTACATGATCGCGAACGTCGAGACGATCGACGTCGGGATGGCCAGGCCGGGGATGAAGGTGGCGCGGAAGTTCCGAAGGAAGATGAAAATGATGACGATGACCAGAAACCCCGCCAGGATCAGGGTCTGTTGCGCCTCCTCGATGGAGCGCTTGACGAAGATCGAGCGATCGAACGCCGGCTCGATCTGCAGCCCGGGCGGAAGCGAGGCCTGAATGGCGGGCAGCTGTTTGTAGATTTCCTCCGCCACCGTCAGCATGTTGGACTTGGACTGGCGCACGACGCCGATGCCGATGGCCGGCACCCCCTTATACCGCAGCGCGCTGCGCTCGTCCTGGGGACCCAGCTCGACGCGGCCGATGTCCTTGAGCTTGACCACCTGCCCCTGGCTGCTGGAGACCACCAGCTCGCCGAATTCCTCGGGGGTCTTGAGCTCGCCCAACGAGCGGACCGAGAACTCCCGGCGATCGGATTCGATCCGCCCGGCCGGGATCTCCACGTTGCGGCTCTGGATCGCGGCCTCGACATCCTGCACCGTCAGCCCCCGCGACGAAAGCTCCGCCGAGGAGAGCCACACGCGCATCGAATAGCGCCGCTCACCGGCAATGAACACGCTGCCCACGCCGGGCAGGCTCTGCAGCCGCGTCTTGACATTGCGGTCCGCGATGTCCGACAGCTGCAGCATGTCGTAATTGGTCCCCGAGAGGGCCAGCCAGTAGAAGGGCGAGGCGTCGGCCTCCTGCTTGGCCACCACCGGCTCCAGCACGTCTTCGGGGAGCAGACCCCGGACCCGCGACACTTTGTCCCGGACGTCCTGCGCCGCGTCCTCGACCCGGCGGTCGAGCGTGAATTCCAGGGTGATGTCGCTGGTTTCTTCGGCGCTGGAGCTGGTCAGAGTGCGGAGACCGGGCACCGTGCTCAGCTCTTCCTCGAGGATGTCGGTGACGGCCGATTCGACCACCTGGGGGTTGGCGCCCGGGAGGGTGGTCGAGATGGAAATGACCGGCGGATCCACATCGGGGAATTCCCGGACCGAGAGCTGGGAGTACCCGATCGCGCCGAAGAGCACCAGGGCGGCGCTCAACATGCTGGCCAGAACCGGTCGCCGGATCGAAATGTCCGAAAGCGTCATGGCATCACCTGGTGGGCGATGGCATCGATGGGTTGGGAAGCCGGAGAAAAGCGGACCGAACTGCACCCACCTGACGAGGATTTTCCGCCCCGGTTTCAGCCCCAAAACCGGGAGGGGAACGTAAGTATTCGAGGAGGGGGAAGGAAGGCCCCGGAACCGCCGCTCCGGCGGCGCCGGGAGGTCGCCGCCCGAGGCGCAGGCCCTTATACTACTTGAGCATGGCCCCCAAGCTCTCCTCCAAGCAGCAGGTTCAGCTGGCCTTCCTCGAGACCCTGCCTCCCAAGATGGCCCGGATCAAGATCATCATCGAGGAAATGGGTACCCTCCGAACCGATGAGCTCACCATCAAGGGCTTCTGCCGCATGCTGGACGAGATCAAGTCCAGCGCGAATCAACTGAGCATCAGTACCGTGGCCGACGCCGCCGGTCTGATGTCCACCATGGCCCGGCGGGGAGGTGGGCTGCAAATGAAGGTGAGGGGCCTGCGCGAGCTGCTGGTGAGTCTCCGGAGCGGTTACGACATGGCCCTGAAGGCCGCCACCACTCCGGAGGGCTTGCCGGGGACTGAAGAGGAAACCTGATCTAGGTCAGGCTGCCGGGCTCGAAGACCCGGTGACCCCGCTTGCGAAGCATCCCGTCGATCGACTTGCCCGCCATCAACGCGATCATCAGGTGAATCAGGACCCCGATCAACAGGGTCACGAAGGTCAGCGCGAAGAGTACCGCGCCGGCCCCGATCGTGGCGAAAATGCGGCCGATCCACTCCATCGTCTGGTCCTCGACTGGTAGGGGCTTCCGACTCCGGTAGGTTACTCAGAGTCGCGGACCCCCGCAACTCGCTGCACCTCTCCCCCGGGCTACTCGCTGGTCGCGAGCGCCTTGCGAGCGGCGTCCCGGAGCGGCCCGTCGCCTTCGGCCGCGATCCGGGTCAACGCCTGGCGCGCCGAGGGCGTGTTCGCCTGGGCGAGCGCCGTGACCACTTCCAGCCTTTGCCCCACCGGGTGGCCTCCCCGTCCCAGGAGTGGCTTCCGCTCGGTCGCCAACCGCACCAGGCCAGTGATCGCCTCCGGGGCTTCGAGACCGCTCAGCGCCCCCAGCAGCTCGCGGAAGACCGCGCCGTCCTTCTCGGCCTCGATCGCGGCGAGCAGGGGCATAGCCAGCGCGCTATTCCCGCGACTGGCCAGCGCGCGGCCGGCGGCGGCCCGGGTCAGCGGAGAGCGGTGAGCCAGTGCCTGACGCAACGGCTCCACCACGCTCTTGTCGGGGAACCGGGCGAGCGCCTCGATCACCACGGTGCGGACCCGTTCGTCGGGGTGGCCAACCTGGGCCTTGAGCGCTTCGACCGCCTCGGTGGCCCGGAGCCGGCCCGCCAGCTCGGCGGCATGACGAACCTCGTGCCACTTGCCGCTATTGAGAAGCGGGAGAATCAGGGGAATCGCCTCGGGCATCTCTCCCAGACTCTCCAGCAAGAACCCCCGGGGGCCGACCGCCTCCGACTGGCGCACCACTTCGAGCATCACCTCCGCCCCATCGAGCCCGGCCCACTTCAAGACCTCCGTCGCCCGAGTCTGCTCCTCGGGTGTACGCAGGGCGAACTGGAGAAACGTCT